>Ga0194127_10000914_pt1 | contig 45536 bp, 40 predicted proteins | sample TA2KigC100mmetaG_FD_148624 | JGI IMG/M metagenome (GOLD analysis project Ga0194127, IMG submission 148624) | Freshwater microbial communities from Lake Tanganyika, Tanzania - TA2015036 Kigoma Deep Cast 100m | ecosystem: Environmental > Aquatic > Freshwater > Lake | place: Tanzania: Lake...
AATCTATTCCCACAAAATAACTCATATCTGCTCCTCCTTTCTTACCGTTTTCACCGTTTATTTCACGATGCCCTTATGATACAATTTGGCATCGAATTGTGAAGGAGCCTTCTATATGATTATCAAATCTTTATAATTGACAAATCCGCTCAACCTTTTTGATTATTTGAGAAAGATGATTGTCACCTTTCAGTCTTTCTCGTAATCGTTTTCTACACTGGCTCACGGTACTATAGTCTATCCCCATCATTTCTCCTATCTCAATCCCGCTGAGTCCACCAACCCGATATAACAAGTCCATCGCCATTTGCCTTATTATACCTCGTTCCTGTTTTATTTCATCAAAACTTTTCTTCGTCTCTTTGCAGAGCGCAGTAGATGATAGGAAATTGCTTTTCAGCTTGAGGTAATATTACACCAAAATGAAGAGATGGTGTCCAGTTTTTTAAATTCCTTCAGCTAAATTGAATACCAAAACAGGGCGAAGATGGAAAGAATGGAATGAAACGGCAGGAGCATTATCTGTGGATGGGTAATTTGCTGCAAATTCGGTAAACAGGGACAGCGACTATTTATTTTCATAAAAAAGGTAGCTGTCCCTATTATCGTCAATCAATTCCAACATATCCTTGTGATCAAAACTGTTAAACGTATAATCTTTTTAAAGAGAAAAACTCTTTATTGTCAATAGATTAGGTTTGACCCCATGTTTCTTCCTTGACCCCATGTTTCTTCCATGTTTCTTCTCTGTCTGAAAGCAAAGGGAGAACGATGTTATTAATAACAAGTTTTCCATCTTAAGCCAAAAAGGCATAGCACACGTCAAGCAAAAAACTGTTTATGTTGACATATGAAGTTATCAGGTATTTAACGATATACTATTTTCGTATCTGTCCATTTCCGAAAATCACAAATTTATACGAGGTAAGTTCTGCCAGGCCCATTGGTCCTCTGGCATGGAGTTTATCCGTGCTAATGCCAATTTCAGCGCCCATTCCAAATTCGTACCCATCGGTAAAACGGGTCGAAGCATTAACGTATACTGCCGCAGCATCAACCTCTCCGGTAAATTTTATGGCATTATTATAATCGGCGGTAATAATCGCATCTGAATGGCCTGATCCGTATCTTGTTATATGTGAAATAGCCTCATCAGTTGAATCCACTATTTTTATGTTTAAAATCATATCAAGATATTCATTAAAATAATCTTCATCTGTTGCAGGTGTTATAGTATTATTCAAAATAGTGCATGTTTTTTCACAACCCCGTATTTGCACACCTGAGTCAATGAACTTCTTCGATATTTTCGGCAAAAAAACCGAAGCAATCTTTTCATGCACCAGCATTGTCTCCATCGCATTACACGTCGCCGGTCTTTGAACTTTTGCATTAAAACAAACATCCTCGGCAATTTTTAAATCTGCAAACTCATCCACGTACGTATGGCAAACACCTTTATAATGTTTGATAACGGGGATGGTAGATTTTTCAACTACGGTACGGATGAGCGCTTCTCCGCCGCGGGGAATGACAACGTCAACATACTTGTCTGATTTAAGCAAATAATCAACAGCCTCTCTGTCGGTAATTTCAATAAGTTGTATACAATTCCTATCAAGCCCTGCTTTTTCCAAAGCCGCAGCAATGACCTTATAAATTGCAATGTTAGAATGAATTGCTTCTTTTCCGCCCCGCAATATAACCGCATTCCCTGCTTTAAGACATAATGCAGCCGCATCGGCAGTTACATTAGGCCGTGATTCATAGATAATGACAATAACACCGATTGGCACACGTACTTTTTTAATTTGTAAACCATTTGGCCGTGTATGACCATGTATTATTTCTCCTACAGGGTCGGCAAGTTGAATGATTTGTCTTACCCCATCAGCCATTGCTTTGATACGCTTGTCATTAAGACATAGCCGGTCGATCATTGCTTCTGATAGTCCGGCTTGTTTTGCGGCAAGAACGTCTTTTTTATTTTCCGATTGAATGGAATGCGCAGAAGATTCGATGCCTTCGGCTATATAATCAAGAGCAACATTTTTTAGTGCAGCGCTTGCGGCAGCAACAATCCGCGAAGCGCTTTTCGCATTTCTAACGCTCTGGTTTATATAGTCTTCTATATTCATAATGATAGGTAATTAAGTAATACGCCGCAGTAATAAGAATTATCAGGGTAGGGAATTGCCATGGAAACGGACCGTCAAAAAGAAATGATTTCCACCGATTCATGGCAGGTGAGGCATCGGGTTTTTTCCTGGCAACGCTCTTAATATGAAAATTGTATTTGTCATACGTAATCTCTCCAGGCGAGAGATATCCCAACTGTTCACGTGCTTCTTTTTCAATACGGCTGGGATCTTTTTGTAATGAAGAATATTCATTCTCAAGTCTGTTATTTTGCAATTTTAATTGCACTACCTGTTTCTCAAGAATCTTTTTTGTTTCCATCATACGAAATCTTTCCTGGCGAACATTCGTAATTATATAGGAAAAAAATATTACCACAAACGAGGTTATCATGGTAATCAGGATATATTTGCCGAAATAAAATCTATCTCCTTTTTTTCTGTAACACAGAAGATTTCCGGAAAGCTCATTATTATTTTCAAAACCTACCTTTTCATTTTGCATAGTTTACCCCCATAAATTGCATTATTTGAGAGGTCTTCTTCTATACGTAAGAGTTGATTATATTTGCATATCCTGTCCGTCCTGCTTAATGAACCTGTTTTTATTTGACCCGCATTTGTAGCCACCGCTATGTCGGCAATAGTTGAATCCTCTGTTTCCCCGGAACGATGTGAAATAACGGTTGAGTACCCATTCGTCCTTGCCAATTCAATTGCATTCAGTGTTTCTGTTAACGTGCCAATTTGATTTACCTTGATTAAGATGGAATTGGCCACGCCCTTTTCAATTCCCTTTGCCAGAATTTCCGTGTTTGTAACGAATATATCATCGCCGATAAGCTGAATCTTGCCGCCCAGTTGATGCGTAAGCTTCGACCAGCCTTCCCAATCTTCCTCGGACAATCCATCCTCAATGCTAAGGATCGGATATTTTTTCAAAAATTCAGCATAAATGGCAATAATTTCATCGCTCGTTTTTTTCTTGCCACCTTCTGCACGCAACACGTATTTGCCTTCATGGTAAAATTCACTGGCGGCAGAATCTAATGCAAGATAAACATCTTTTCCGGCAACATACCCTGCATTTTTGATCGCCTGAAGAATCAAATCAATCGCTTCTTCATTGGTCTTTAAATTTGGGGCAAAACCGCCTTCGTCGCCCACGTTTGTATTGTAACCCTTTGATTTTAAGACCGTGCGAAGATTGTGAAATATTTCCGTGCCGGTTCGTAACGCTTCCGCAAAACTGCCGGCGCTTACCGGCATAATCATAAATTCCTGAATATCAAGATTATTGTCCGCATGTTTGCCGCCATTCAGAATATTCATCATGGGCACAGGCAAAACTTTTGCATTCGTCCCGCCAATATACCGGTACAGAGGAATACATAACGCATTGGCTGCAGCCTTTGCCGTTGCAAGCGAAACACCTAAGATAGCATTCGCTCCGAGTTTTTCTTTGTTCCTGGTTCCATCTAATTGTATTAACAGGCTGTCAATTTCTACCTGCCGGGTCGCATCCATTCCTTCAAGTTTTGGAGAAATAATTTCATTTACATTTTTCACCGCAGTCCGAACACCTTTACCCATAAATCGTGACGGTTTATCATTATCTCTCAGTTCTAAAGCTTCTCTTTTTCCTGTTGAAGCGCCTGAAGGCACTGCGGCACGCCCCATAGTGCCATTTTTTAAAATTACATCGACTTCTACCGTAGGATTTCCTCTCGAATCCAAAATTTCTCTGGCCTTAATACAACTAATATTGGTCAAATGACAACTCCTATTTTATATATACCATTGATGGAATGTAAGTTATGTGCTAATAAAAACTTGTGGATTCCTCTATAGCACATTTTTTGCACGATGTCAAATATATTCTTTCAGACTACTGCTTTAATCCATCCATTCACCATATTGTCTTAAAAACTAACAGCTAACTATAGTACTTGTAGTGAGTTATAGCAGAGAAATAAAAATACTTTGAAAAAACCTAAATAATTTTTTCTTTTCGCCGATATCATTATTAGAATTTGTTGTCATAAAGTTTTTAAGAAGCAAAGAATAAAGCTTTGAATTATCACATTATATAATATATAATTGCCACGATTGTATTAAAAAGAAGCACTTTTTAATACCTTCATAAAGAAATTTAAAAGTGTATTTTTAAACTTAATTCAACCTTAAGGAAGCTATTATGGATAAAATTACAAATGATCCATCCAAACTAAAAGTTATCGGTTTGAATCGTTACGAGATGAATAAACCGGTGAAAAGCAAGGAAAGAGGCGGTGGCGCCAGCCAGAAATTTGACACCGTCAGCATTTCTCAGGAATCCAGAACTCTTTTGGAAAAAGTTGAAAATCTGAAGACTGCTGTAAATGAAATATCGGAGACAAGATCTTCAAAGATGAAAGAAGTAAAAGAAAAATTAGAAACAGGGTTCTATGAAAAAGATGAAATAGCAAAAGACGTGGCAGACAGGATAATAGATGCCTTTAAAATCAAGGCATAAAACCTATGGTTTGACTTTATTCGCCGGCAGTGTGGAATCGCAAGCGCCTGTTAGTTTGTATTAAATACAAATGATCAGGCCTTTTTTATTCCGTTACAAAATGAAGTTGCATTAACATATTCATCTTCCTAACAATGTTCAAAAAAGCGCACACATCATTATTACGTATCATCGTTTTTCTTATCTTTTCAGTACAAACCTTGCCTGTATATTCACAGGAACAAAAGCATAAGGTTGTCATTTTCCCTTTTGTGTACAATCTTGGATTAAACAGTCAAATTAAGGGAGCAGAACGTATTGTCCAAAGCGAGTTAATCCGCTCCGGCCTTTTTACGGTAATAGACCAGAAACGCACGTATACATACGTGAAAAAAACGGTTTTGCATAATTTCTACAAGATTGATGATGTCGAAAAAGGATCAAATTTCACCGATAAAGATATTATCGATCTTTTTTTTAGCTTCGAATGGAAAAAAATAGTACACATGACGAAGCAATTAAATGCAGATTTTGCAATAAAGGGAAGCCTATCTCAATTTGGCGAAAAATTCCGGGCTGACCTCGAAATAATTAACGCAAGGGAAATAGAAACAATACGACTGCAGGAAATGAAGGACAAAACAGTTGGTGCATTGGTCGGAGAATGCGAATCGGAAGAAAAAATCCCAGAGATGTTTGAAAAACTTACGCAGCAAATCATTGAAGTCTGCCTGGCAGACAGAGTACAACAAAATGCCGAAACTATCATCGAAAGCTACCGTCAGGGAAAATTCACTTATCAGGAAACGGAAAACAAATTACTACAACTTGCTTCCGATATGCCTGATGAATTTATTGTACATTATTCTTTATTTTCCCATTATTTGGAAAACCATGAAAAAAATGATTCCTTAATAAAAGCAGGAGAGAAAGCAATACGTTTATTTGATTCGGGTAATGAAGACCATATCAGATACTTATCCTTTTTAGGAATCGACGTCTTTCACGAACTTGCCAGCGCTTATGTTATCAAAGAGAACTTTTCAAGAGCAATTTCTATTTATAATTATGCCATAACGGTATACCCAATGAACCATATTAGATATTTCAAACAATTGGGAGTTCTCTATCTGTTGGAAGATAAAACAGAGGAATCTATTGATTCCTTTAAAAAAGCGCTGAACTTGGATCCCACGGATTTTGAATCCGGTTTTGCTATCGCTTCTATCTATGAAGCAAAGGGCAATACCAAAGATGCTCTTGGACAATACCAAAACTGTGTTAAATACGCGACAAACCCTGCTGACAGATCAAAAGTACAAGAAGCAATCAAAAACCTTAAAGAAAAGAAACCTGCACATTGATCCGAACCTTTCTCCCCATTTCTCCAACAAATATCCTCCCCGTCTGAAATACCTATATCTTCGTCTTCCAAGTTCGCCGACTACTATCAAAGAAACGGCTGGCATTATGTTTCTGCAAAAAAACACTATACTTTTTCCTGCCGTTGCAATTAAAGTCGGAATAAAATTACTATTTGTTATAATTAAAAATTAACACTATTTTTAGATGTGTATCATTTAATTCACAAGGTTCTTCTGCAAACAGCAATATATGCCATTACCCCCGGACACCAAAATAAAAAACCGGACTGTCTTTTCATTAAAAACCTATGCAACCAACCTATCACTTTCTTTATTTCTATGCATAGCGTTTCATTTTCTTTCCTTTACCTATGCCGGTAAAAAATTCGAAGAAAAAGATGCGTATGGTCAGGGTTTTAAGGAGGCCATTCATGCCATTCCTGTCAACAAAGTGATGTTGGGAGGCAAGATGGTGAGAATTAAAGCAGGATATTTACATGGAGTAACAAAAGGATCGGTATATGTCGCATACAATAAAGAAAAAATAATACATCCAAATGCGCCAACATTCGTAATTACTAATGTGAGAACCTTTTCAAGTGACGGAGAAGTACAATGTGGAAGTTTCAGTGAGGACGACCTTGTGATAGAGGAAACCCATGTATATCCCTATAAACCAATAAAGATTTTTTGCAAAGCAAGTTTCTTAAAAGATGAGACATTATTGAAGGAAATAGCGGAGGAAGCAGGAAAAATACCTGGGTTTGAAATTACGGATATTCAAAAGGAATCAGATATTACGCTCTTTGTTGTGCGACCAAAAATAGTACATTCAGCGCCTGTATACGAATCCGCCGCACATACCTTGCCAATGTCTTATGAACGCGAGTCTCCCGAAGTATGGATTTTGCCGACTACAAAAAAACCCTCTCATAAATATTTACGAATTGGTATGGAAAATACCCGGCAAGGAATTCAGTCCTTACTCGGAAATCTGCGAAAGATGCTTCACATACGGGAGGTTAAAAAAATAGCATCCCCTCAACATAAGACAAAAGCTATCGATCTTCAGACAATAATAATGAACCCGGAAGATTCATGTGAAGGGAAATCTGATTGTATTACACTTCCCAATGGCAAGTCTTTCAAAAAAAATGGTATTTATTCGCCTTCTTCGATGGAAGGCAAAAATTTAGTGCCTGGGCAAATGATAACATTTCTGCTAACAAACAATTCAGCAAATAGCTTATATTGCCAACTTGTCAATATAAGTTCTGACGGCAAAATAGAAACCATTTATCCTGATGCCGCCCACAATAGCAATGCCGCCATGATTAAAGCAGGAGAAATATTGGATATAAGCGATGAAGCAGGTGTGTTTTTAAATTGTACCGGGGAGGAAACTATTAAGTTATTTGCAACAAAAGAACCATTTAACACCTCATTGCTGGAACAGTCGGCATATGAAAGCAAAGATATCACCTATTATTTTGATTTGCATGAAGCGATTCATACTTCTGACACTTACACCACTCCAGAGGCGATAATAAATTCTTTCGAATGCAATGATTGGGAAATTGAACACTACAGCTTTTACGTGAAAGAATTGAAACCCTTGCCTTGACGCCGTGCAAAAATAAACAGTAACGCTATCCTTATTTTTAAAAAAAAGCATAATTCTCCAAAAAATTCCGTCTAATCATTCCAGATAGTTTTAATTGCTTAAGATAAAAACAAAAAGGCTAACAGTCTCTTTTTAAAATTGCTCCTGTAAATGCACGCACAGGAGCATCATGCTGGTGGCAGATGTAATTGTATTTTATATTTTGATTGATAAGAGATGGGCAACCGCAAGTACTGACCCCACTTGTAGGAAATTCGGCAACTCTGCCACCAGCGTGATTTCAGTAATATTCTTCATACAAATACTCTGTCAGAAAAAGGGAAGGAGGAAAAAATGAAAGTGATGGAAAACAAGAGTGCTCATGATTTTACCTGTCTTCATTGCCAGGGAAAATTGTTCATTTTTCTTGGTCTACATCAGCAAAAAGGGCTATTCAAAAACCATGAATTGTGGACCTGCAAAGGTTGCCACAGTACCTTTGCCAGTGAAAGTATAGAAGTAAACATATCGACAGAAAGTGCTACTTTCAGAAAACAAGCCTTCCCTTTCTATCGTAGATTTAAACCTTCCTGAAATACCGATGCAAATATCTCTATTTTTTGAACACATAAATAATAAATATAAGAATACACCTCTTCATTGCATAAATAACCTCGAGGCATGTCAGACTTCAGTCAGCAATGTCATTTCCATAGAATAAACATAAATACGATTACGTCCTTCCTGTTTTGCTTTGTACATAGCCGTATCAGCGCAATTAAGCAACGTGTTTGCGTCGATTCCATGAGCAGGAAACAATGCAATGCCAATGCTGGCAGTAACGTTTATATGTTCTGTGGCAGTTATTATTGATGCCAAAATTTGCTCTGAAATCAATTGCGCTTGTTCTTCGTTTGTATGGGGTAGTATTACGGCAAATTCATCACCACCAAGCCTTGCTACCAGATCGAGTTGACGCAATCTTTTACGCAATAAACGGGCAATTGTCACCAGTAATTCGTCCCCCTTCTGATGCCCGAGAGTATCATTTACCTGCTTAAAATTGTCCAAATCCAAAAACATCAATGCCCCATTAGAACCGTATCTTTGTGTTTGTTCCATACACAATTCCAATTCCTTGTGGAAACGTCGCCGATTGAATAGATTCGTTAGCGGATCACGATCTATCAAAAGAACAAGTTGCGCTTCAGAGACTTTTCTTTTTTCAATCTCCTGTTTTAGTTCGTTATAAGAACTCTCAAGAGCCTTTGTCATAGTATTGACATTCATTGCCAATAATCCGATTTCATCCTGAGACTGAATGCTGACAGCACGGGTAAAATTTCCCCTCGCAATTTCCTGTGTAATTTCTGTGATACACCGCAACGGAGACATAACACGTTTTGACAGAAAAAATGCCAAACATATCCCCCCAAAAATAAAAACTACTCCCGTTGGTATAAGGCAGATCAAAACAGTATGATAAATTTTCTTATCTATTTTTTGCGTACGAAGTCCTATTTGAACAAAACCTATTGTATGCGGAAACATTTCATCATTATTTTTCAGTAGTTGTATTTTCTTAGGAGTAGTTTCTGCAAACTCATGCTGTGAAAGAATAAACGAAGAAATAATTTCGTTGTCATATGAAAATTGCATCTCCAGCGCCGCACTCCGTTTTTTCATATCCTGGGCGTGTTGTCTCTTTAGAATGTTGATAAATAAAAAGCAACCAAGTATATATACAAAAACTATTAACAGGCTGATATAAGAAAGTATTTTTGTTCGTATACTCATCGTGCTTCGGAAATATCCATTTTCATAGAAACTCTGTATAAAGACTTGCATTCACAAATCGGAGATACAAAAAAGAGAAAGGCGATTTTTTGTTTCAACTATTACGCCTATCCATGCAGTAATGATTCTCTTTGTATAAATTCATTTATATTAGACGGACTATATTGAAGAATTTATTTTTTATCTGAGAGTAATAATTCTTTCATTTAAAACATCTCTTGCCAAAAACATTTTCGTCTTCTCAATACTTCCGGCGATAGAATTAATTTGTTACAAGTATTCTTGAATACTATTATAATTAAAGGAGGTTTTTACCGTGTATGCCCTATGCCGTAATGAAATTTTTTTGAAATCTTCTCCCTTATATGTTAGTTTTTTTCGATATTTCATTATTTCATGAACCCGGGAATTTTATATGAACGCGGAAGACGCAAGAAATCTTTTCGAATCCAACATTGACTTAACGCAGAAAATCGTAAGAAAATATTGCTATAAACATAATCTTACTGATGATGCGGCGGATGAATATTGCTCCCATGTCTATGAAAAGTTAATTGAAAACGATTTCAAAAAAATAAGAGAATTCAAGGGTAAAAGCAGTTATAAGACATATCTCACTGTTGTTATCTCAAGAATCCTCATAGACAAAATTCGATCCGGCGGGAGATGGACGTCTTCCCAAAAGGCGTTAAAGCTCGGTAAAAATGCCATAATGCTGGAAGAACTTATATTCAGGAATAACTATTCCTTCGATCAGGCATATAATACTCTGACGACAATTCATAATGCCTCGATAAGCAGGGAAAAGGCTTATGAAATTGTAACAGAACTTCAAAGAAAACGCGTTCTCGGCGTCAGGCCAAAAGAAACGGAACTTGCCGAAAATATTTCTGATGAAAAAGTATCTTCCCCTGACAGCGCAGCAGAAAATGAAGAAATTTTGAATAAAAAGAACCTGTTAAACAACCTCCTAAAAGAAATAAACATGTCTCTGTCAAATGAAGAACGGTTATTATTGAAAATGAGTTTCGAAGATGGTATTAAAGTTTCTGCCATCGCAAGGGCATTGAAAAAAGAAAGAAGCTATATCGATAGTAAAATAGGCTCTATTCTTCAAAAATTTAAGAAAGAGATTGTATCAAAGGGCATGGATACGAATGATATAAAAGATATTATTCGTGGTGGTTTTTTTTGATTGCAAAGAAACAACGTGTGTTCGTCTTACAATGTAAGATCATTAACTGGCAACAATTTTATTTACATAAGTTGTGGTAGAAATAATGGGTGAAAAAAATAAAAATATCCGTCTAATACGTTCGGAGGACGAAATGTTTGGTAAATTTTTATCCACGAAAAATGAATAGAGAAGAAAAGGGGATATCAATGTGCCCTACACAGGAAGATATTGCGGCATTTCTTGATGACAAACTTAATGATAGTGAAAAAGATGTCATTATGGGACATCTAAGTGCATGCACCGATTGTCGTGAAGTCTTTGTTGCGGCAATAAATATTCAGGAAGAACTTGCTTCGGCAAAATCAAACTTACCACCCAGGAAAATCCTTTTTAAGATCATATCCTATTCTTCGGCAGCCGCCGCGGCAATTCTTATCACGTTCTTTATTGCCCGGGGCGTCTCAATGAGTAAACTTTCTTTCGTTGAACACAGGATAGCATCACTCGCAAAAGAAATCGATAAAGATTCTATACCCTCACTGTCCATACGTGAACCATCTGCGGTTTATGGTTTTGCCGATTCCTATGCGGTTAATTCAGAAGCTTTCAGGGTTGGTGTATGTTTGACAAAACTTGAGATAACGATGATGCTGGAAGATAAGGAAAATGCCATCCGCCTTATCGATGAAACAATCAGATTATTGAAAGGCATACAAGGCGCTGATAAATCCATCGAATCATGTACAAGCATAAAAAAAGAGATCGGAGAGGGAATTTCCATGAGAAAACTTGCTTCGCAGATAGAAAAAACCGCCTCTGACTTTAAAGACCCGCTGCATGTATACGTAAGATTCGGACAATGGTGCGAGGGAGGCAGAATTGCTGCCTTTCATAAAACAGAGAAATTTTTTGATCCTGAGGATGTAAAAGCATTTATAAAAAAACTGGAAAACGAAAATATGCCAAAGGGCGTTTCCCTCTCATTACAGGAAATTAAGAAAATCCTTGGCGAAGGTATATATTCAGAGAGGCAATTCAGGAAACTGGAAAAGGAATACGAAAATCTGATTCTGCTTATTTAATGATTTTTGATAATTTTTTCGTCGCTCCTTTACGTTTCTTAACAGACAATCCGTAATAAGGAAGTTTCACTATGAAAAGGTCATTAGTTTTTCCCTTATTTATTCTGACCATTTTATCTTTCACTCATAATCACGCATACTCCATTGATTGGGAGAAAATGAAAGAACATGGTTCTTACTGGATAAAAAATTTCGGCGTGGTTACTGCCAAAGATAGTCCTTTCGTTGCACGGGCGGAAAACATTTTTCAAAAGGTATCCGCAGCTTCGGACAAAAGCGGCAAGAGAGACCCCAGACTTCTCATCATACATGGTGACGATGACTTATGGGCAAGGGTAATTAAAGATGGCACCATTATCCTTACGTATGGCGCTGTGAAAATGTGCTATTCCGGGGTAAATGTGGAAGAGGGAGACTCGCGTCTGGCATTTGTACTTGGCCATGAACTTGCCCATCTGGCAAAGGATGAATTCTGGCATGCCTTTGCCCTTGAGGCTGTTGACGAACATTTAGAAGATCAGGATATGAAAAAAGCGTTAACATCTCAACTGAAAGAAACGGGAAATATTCATCGCGGACCTTCGGATTCCGGCTCTTTCGCAAAAACAAGAGAATTACAAGCGGATACATACGGATTACTATCGATGGCGATTGCAGGGTATGATCCTGATTTTATCGTAAACAATACTACTAACTTTATAGAAGAATGGGTCATGCATACGGGGAAAAACAGCAACCCCGAAGAAGGATATCATCCTGACCCAAAAATGAGAGCGGAACTCCTCAAAGTGCATCTCGCGGCGGTAGCTGAAGAAATAGATTATTTTGCTTTTGGCGTAAACCTCTGTTTACTGGGAAGGCATGATGATGCTGTTTTGCTATTTGACGCTTTCGCAGAACAATTTCCCGGCAGAGAAGTCTTTAACAATATAGGGTTGTGCCATTACCAGATTGCAATGAAATATCTTTCATATTGTGATGAAGATTTGCTGGTACGGTTCAGGTTGTCAACGTTTCTCGATATAAAAACCCACGCAATAAAGTTCAGAGGAGAAGGCGGCAATGACTGTCTGGAAGATGAAAGATTTTTACAGCATATTCGCGATGCAATAAAATATTTTGAATTAGCCATTGAGAAAGACCCTTCCTATGTGACTTCCCGGGTTAATCTCTCCTCCGCCCTTATAATGGCAGGAGAATATTCAAAGGCTGTCAGCGAAGGGGTCGAAACATTAAAAATAGCCCCTGATAACTCCGACGCACTGAACAACAAAGCAGTGTCGCTGTATCTTTTCGGTAATACCAACAACATCGACACCACGGATAATGCAATCGAACTGTTAAAGAGCATATCATCTGCGCATCCTGATTATAGCAACGCGGTATATAATATTGCTGCGATTCAGTCAGAGCGGGGAAGAGGCGCCTCCGCGAAAGCGACATGGAAGGCATTTCTTGATATTGAACCCGCGGGAGATTATGCTGATGCGGCACGGGAAAATCTTGGCATTGAAAAAAAGAAAAATGCTGTCGTATCAACAATTAAAAACCCTGAATCTCCTATTAAACTCGGTGACTTGGAAGATAACACGAAAGCGATATTACAAAAGATGAAAAAGAGGGAATTTGTTATAGGAGATTTTATTGGAGAATTTTATAATGGAAACGGAATGAAGGTTCTCGTCATTGATTATGTTGTGGAATTGGTTGAAACACAACACCCTGAACTATTGAAAATAAGTGAATTCGAAAATAAATATGGCGCTCCAAAGAAGGTTAAAAATCACTCTTGCGGCAAAACATTGATTTACGATAATTTCGCCGTCGATGTTGTTGACGAAATGATTCAAAAGTGGATTTATTTTTAATAAAGCAGGTTAATTTAACGTTTAAGGAATTTCAAATTCCTGTAGGGTGGGCAATGCCCACCCTTGTTAAAAGTTGCCAAATACCTAATTTAACTATCCTTTTTAAAGAAAAGCACGTATACTTTATACAATTTTCCCGGCCAAATATTAAAAAAATATTCCCATAAAAAGAGGTTGTCTATGCTTAAAAAACGATTTCCTGTTGCTGTTTTTTCTTTGTCTCTCTTATTTATTGTTTTTCATTTGCCGGTAAATCTTCTTTCGGTAACCTATGGGCAGGTCCCGTCTCCCCGTCAGAATCCGACAAGACCTCCCCTGCCAGGGATAACAGTAACGCCACAGCCGGAGGCAACACCTATTCCCGTTAATCCAATGTTATCAGCGGGAGGCTATCATAGTCTTGCGCTGGATTCAACCGGTTCCGTCTGGAGTTGGGGGAAAAATACACAAGGCCAATTAGGAAGATCCGATGATAATGATAAACCCGGCAAGGTCATAGTGGAAGATGAAGAAGTTGTTTTTGCATCAGTTGCAGCAGGAGAAAATCATAGCCTTGCGCTAAGCTCGTCAGGAGAAGTATGGGCATGGGGGGAAAACGACGATGGACAACTCGGGGACAATTCAACAAATGAAAGCGATACTCCTCTTAAAATAGACTCTTTTTATTTTGAACCCACAGACGAAAATGATACCGTTATTGCAACAGCAATTGCCGCAGGAAAGAACCACAGCCTCGCATTGTTACCGGATGGCAGCGTTTACGCATGGGGAAGTAACGAAAACGGGCAGTTGGGCCAAAGTTTCTTAACAGAAAGTTTAATACCTCTGAAAGTAGAAGAACTTTCCGACACGGTTATAGTTGCCATTGCGGCAGGAGATGACCACAGCCTTGCATTATCGGAAGACGGAGAAGTTTACGCCTGGGGCAGCAACAAAAAAGGACAGTTGGGAGACGAAAGTATCTCCGATATCAGCCATACCCCTGTAAGCATAGAAGAATTGGAAGAAATACAATCTATTGCGGCAGGAGGCACATTTAACCTTGCGCTGGATAATGATGGCAACGTGTGGGCATGGGGCAACAATGAGCTTGGGCAAGCGGGAAACAGCAGCGGAGGCATACTAAATGAACCGGCCCAAATCGTTAATCTATCAACCATTGACAAAATAGCAGCGGGAGAATCTCACAGTTTAGCAATAAAATCGGAAACAATATACGCATGGGGCAACGGCAAAGACGGACAGTTGGGAATCGGTTTGAAACTCACTACCAGCATACCTCAGAAATTATCGAAACCCAGAGAAGCAATGGGAATTGCAGGCGGGAAATTGCACAGTCTTGCCCTGGACGCAAACGGAGAAGTTTGGGCATGGGGAAATAACAGCTATGGCCAATTGGGTATCCAAAATGAGAAAACGAATTTAAAGCCCTCTAAAATCAAAACAGATGTGGACGGCAATGCCTTTCGCTTGTTTGATGAATAAATGGCAATGTTTTTTTGCCGCCAGCCTGATTTGCTTGTTATGCCATTATTGACGTACTACCGGACGGAGTTCAAAGATTCTGCCGTATTTTGCTGACTGGCCCTCCAAGTCACCTTGCCAAAGCGCCTCTCTCACGTCATCTAATTTATAAGCATCTTCACTACTAAAATAAGAAGACCAACCTGTATCATCTTCCATCAAGGTGACCTCTATTTCAGCCACATATGCACATACTTTAATTTCAGAACACCTGAAATGCCATTTCTGTCTAAAATTCCTTAAGTCAGGTGATATCAGGGAGAAAGGAAAATATGGGGCAGAAGGAGTACCATCGGAGTGGAGAATTTGGCAATATCCCTGTTTTTAATTTACAGACACAATTAAAATGGTTGCTTATCGGGCGGAGACGGCAATGGCGAATATATTGCGTGAATATATTCCCAAAAAAGATGAAGCAAGGTCACTCATCCGTCAAACTTTTATGACAGATGCAGACATAATGCCGGATGAAAAAAATGGAGTCTTAAGGATATCGATTCATAACATGACGAATCCAAGAAACAACAGATATGTTCAGCAATTATGTGATGTCCTTAATAATTCCGAAACGACTTTTCCCGGTACAAATTTGCGTCTTGTATATGATTTGGTATCAAATCATATTCCAACAGATCAGGAGTTCTGAACTTAATGACATTATCTTGCATCTTGCACCCCGGATCTTACATCGAACATGTGACATATTTGTAAGGATAAATCAGATATAATAAGGCATTTAACGGAAGAACTTTTCACTACACCCACCCTTTTGCACATTCAACGGCTTTATTCCAGTTGGCAATCATCTCCTGTCTTTGGTTTTCCGGCATAGATGGTTCAAAAACCTTTTCAACTTTCCGGTGTTCCGAAAGAAAATCAACGTCTTTCCACATACCAACACCCATTCCGGCAAGATATGCAGCGCCCAGCGACGTTGTCTCTGTTATATGAGGACGCAGAATGGGAATACCAAGGATATCCGACTGAATCTGCATGAGAACATCGCTTTTTGCCGCACCGCCATCGACACGAAGTTCTTTTATGCGAACACCCGCATCCGCTTCCATTGCTCTCAATACATCGGCTACCTGAAAGGCAATACCTTCCAGTGTTGCGCGACTAATATGTGCCGCGGTAGTGCCGCGTGTTATGCCCAGGAGAGCGCCTCTTGCTCCCGAATCCCAATGGGGAGCGCCCAACCCCACAAAGGCAGGCACAAAATAGACTCCACCGGAATCAGGAACCGATGTTGCCAATGTATTCACCTCAGAAACCTCTTTGATAATTCCCAAACCATCCCGTAACCACTGTATCGCCGCTCCTGCGATAAAGATGCTGCCTTCCAACGCATAGGAAAGGGGCAGTCCCTCAAACTGCCATGCCAGGGTAGTTAACAATTTGTGTTGACTTCGAACCGGACTGGCTCCGGTATTCATCAGAAGAAAACAGCCCGTTCCGTAAGTATTTTTTACCATGCCCGGCTTGATACACATTTGCCCGAAAAGCGCGGCATGCTGATCTCCCGCCACACCGGATACGGGAATAGACTTGCCAAAGACCGTTCTTTCGCAATCCGCAAAAAAAACGCTGCTTGCCTTAATTTCCGGAAGTAATGAAGATGGTATATCGAAGATTTTCAATAAATCTTCATCCCATGTTCCCGTATGAATATTTAAGAGCAGCGTGCGGCTGGCATTGGTAACATCGGTAACATGACATTTTCCGCCGGACAATTTGTACAAAAGCCAGGAATCGATGGTGCCTGCGGCAAGTTCTCCCCTTTTTGCCCGCTCACGCGCCCCCGTAATATTGTCAAGCATCCACATTATCTTCGTTGCTGAAAAATATGCGTCAGGCAGGAGGCCGGTTTTTTCTCTAATAAGTGTCTCATATCCTTCATTTTTCAGTCGTGCAACGGTTGCCGCTGTCCTGCGGTCCTGCCACACGATAACATTATGCAGGGGAACTCCGGTTTTTCTGTCCCAGACAACGATACTTTCCCGCTGGTTTGCAATGCCAACGGATGAAATATCACCGGCACGGATCCCTGCCTTCTCAATAGCCTTTCTCCCCGTATTCACTATGGATTGCCAGATTTCTTCAGGATCATGCTCTACCCATCCCGGATGCGGATATATTTGCTTTATTTCCTGTTGGGCAGAGCCGACAATACTGCCTGTTTCATCGAATACAAAGCACCGGGAACTACTCGTTCCCTGATCAAGTGTAAGTATGTATGGCATACCATTATCTCTCTTTGAAAAACCTTTTTCCGGTATTATACGAACTTGTTTCGTTTCAACAAAGGGCGTAATTCCCTTGTTAACCAAAAGTATTTCTCAGTTATGGCAGGAAAAACATTTCGGATAATTGTACCCTATCGTTTTCACAAAGGAACTCTATTTGAGATCCATACAAGGCATACGTAAAAATGCCGGTGAATAAAATATGCTCAAACAACGATAACTTTGTTGCATATATAATAAAGTTGCATTATACTTAAGCGCAGGTAATCTTTCCTAACCTACAAAAAACAGGAAAGGAGGACTGAAATAAGAATTTGAAACATACTCAGAGCTGAATTTATTCGAATATCAATACGCCAAATGAAATTTGGCATCAATACTCAAAAGAAAGGACACAAATATGAATATTTACGCTGGCAACTTAGCACAAAAAACTACCGAAGATGAATTGAGGCAGGTCTTTGAGGAGTTTGGGCAGGTCACGTCAGTAACAATTATCAAGGATAAATTCAGCGGAGAGTCCAGGGGATTTGGATTTGTGGAAATGCCCTCAAGGACAGAGGCACAGGCTGCGCTTAACAGTCTCAACGGAAGAGATTTAAACGGAAGGGTTTTGAATGTTAATGAGGCGCTTCCGCGTTCGGACGACCGCAAGCGAAGTGGTGGTGGAAGAAGCAGCGGAGGGAGAAGCGGCGGTGGTAGTGGAAGAAGCGGCGGTGGCGGAAAGCGAGGGGGAGGAAGACCCTGGTAAAATCGCTTTGCCAATTACTGCAAGGAGGAATACTCCACTTCCGGCGTTAACAAATATGTTTCATACTCTTGCTAAGGGTAGTAAAGGTTGTGGCGCAATTCCTCTTTGTATTTATCTGCCATTATTTCAGATTCCAAAGTGGTAATCCGGTCTCCTGATCAAAATCTCTTTTAAACTCCTGACCGTCAAACGCTTGGATTAAGACTTCACAGGCAAATACGATTGTTCCCGGAGCAAGATGTCCGCCATGTGCGTTTCCTTTTTCATCGGATAGCGTTATATGCGCGTGAACAACGGGTTTGTTCTCTTTCAACGAAATATTCCCGATCAGGCAGGTTATTTCCATTGGTTTGTCTATGGTAAAAAACGCATATTCGCGTACCTGCTGGTGATAATAACCCAAGCGCGCCTTCTTTATGGCCCCCAGTGCTTCCACCTTTCCCAACGAAATACTGCTATTCCTGCATATTTCGGTAATTTCTTCCAACAAGTCTGAATTATGAGAAAGTTTGCCCATAATAATTTTTCCGGATTTTAATTCCTTCACTATTGCCATTTTCATCCTTTCTGTTTCCGATCTGTTTGTTTTATTCTCAAAGTTATACCTTACAAGTTCATACGTTACGAAATGTAGAGCGAAGAGACTCGTCGCTCTGCAAGTAAAATCACAATTTGTGAACTCGTAAGGTATATTTCAGGGTATGCGGGTTATTTCTTCCATCATTAATAAGTATTTATTTGGGGCGAAGCGATAATATCTTTGACAACGTCACCCAGCGTTTTGATGTCAGGAATGTGTGCGGAATAATAAGCAGGATTATGTTTATACGATTTCCACTCAACATTTATGCAATCATTTAAGTGATCGTACCTGATATTGGCATAATCTGCCGAAGGGTTAAATATAAATATAATCTGCGATAAATCCATTCCCTCTTTTAATAGCTGATCGATCAGTATTTCCAGACTTTTCGTGTGATTGGCAACAATTGCACAGTGAAGATTATCCAATTGGTATGGATACAAATCGTAGCGTCTTATTTTTTGCAGTATTTTCTGAAGATAGCTTGTCTTCCGATTGCCTAATAAATATTTAGCAAAAGGATCTTTGTGATAAATGTCATCTACAGGACTGATATGCGCAAAATAACCAAAACTTTTGGGATACGAAAAAATGACGGTAGTGCACGGCCCTACCCCTTTCGTTTCCAATATCTCGCCCGACTTTGTCATGGCATACTCGTTAATATCCACCCTTTTGGTCTTTTGGGCCGGCAATGGATTCCTGTCCCGAACAGAATTCGTGATAGCTGCGTTTGGCAGGCATTCTGCAATTTTTACAAGAAAATATTTTTTATATTCCTTATAAATATTCGAAATAACCTCATCTTCATCCATCTCAACAATAATGCACCATGATTGTCCAAACACCTCAAATTGTTCAAATGTGCTGAGCACATTTATATCCCTGTAATCTTTTATAATCTTGCTCCCCGTTTTTTGCTGAAGCGCAAGTTTAACCGCCTCGGTGTCTATTTTACGCTTCAAAATAGTGCTGTCTTCAATAAATCTGGACTCCGTCAGCATCAGTTTATTTTCATTTACAAGATACACCTCCCCGGTTCTTCCAAGATTCTTATGGTCAGACAATATCGTGTTAACTTTGTTTATCGGAAATTGCAAAACAAACCAGCCCGTAAAATTTTTCTTTTCATATACGGACACAACAAAAAAAGCGGCAGGCTCATCTGACGGAGGATAAAATTCATAGTTGATAAACTCCATTTCAGGCACTTCCTTAAGATGTCTGGCAAGGGAAGTAGCCGCATACTTCCCGGTAAAAAGATTTGTATGATAATCATCTTCCTGTTTTATACTATGAAAGATAAAACCCTTGCTATCCACAAAAAGAATATCATAGAAATCCTTATACTTCGTGACAAAATTCACATCCGCCTCACACTCCTTATCCTGAATACTCTCCCTATCATCGGTTCCTGAAGCGGCAACCCGATAGTATTTTTTTATCTGATAAAAACAATCAAGCATGCTTTTATCAGAAGCAATACCCATTGCTATATTTCTAATTTCAGCAAAATAATTAATTATCTCCTCTTTCTTCACATCTCTTATTTCCCTCAAAAACCGGAAATTACGCTCTATAAGGTTATTCCCGGGTATTCTGCTGCATCCGGGATTAACTAATAGAAAAACGAATAACACGATTAATCCGGAATAATTTTTGTATTTCCAAAAAGATTTCATTTTAATACTCTTAAATCATACTCAGAGTGCTTATAAAATGTAAATTTTCGTAACAATTTAGTTTTTTGAAAGCACATTGCCTATAAGCTCTGTAGGAGCGCTCTGTTTGTAAGGCATGATGCTCCTATCAGTACAAAACGAGTCTGAAAAATATTTCACCGCAGTGTATCTCACTTCGCTGTCTTCGTGTAAGATGGCATTTTTTATTTTATTTTCAGAAAGTCGTATTGTCATTTATCTGATGCCTCCGGATCATGATCATAAAATTTTGTGACCATCTTCAACCTTCTCATTTCGTCAGCGGCACGTTCCTTATCTCCCAGCTTTGTGTATAGTTGAATAAGATTGCTGTGAACAATGGGGTTGAAGGGATTCACCCTGTTTGCCAGCAAAAGATAATCTATCGCCGTTTGATACTCTCCTTTTCTCTGGTACAGTTCGCCTAAGGAAATATATGTGGTGGTGTATTCGGGATAATAATCGAGTGCGGACTTCAACACTTCTTCCGCCTTTGAATACTGCGTATCCCTGATATAGGCAATTGCCAGTTTATTCTGAATCTGAGGGGAAATATTTTTTGCCCTCTCAAACGCCTTTTCATATTCTATAATAGCCGCGCTATACAATCCTTCGCGCCGCAGAAGGTCTCCCAACATTGCGAATTTTCTTGCGTCTTTTACCTCTATTTCGGCAACACTTTCAAGATCGTCCACAATCGAGGACGATTCCTTCAATTTCGTCGGAAGTATCCTGATTCCATGAACCCTTTTTAGTTTCTTTTCTTTCAGGTATTGCAGCCAATTCTTTTCGAATACATCAAATGGAATCCCGAGAGCAGACGATATTGCGTCTTTCGCGTCCATCCCGCTTTTTATTTCATCGAGTATCGCGGTAATAAAGGGATATCCTCCCTGATTATGCAAATAGTCAATTGCCGTAAATACCTCCGCAAAGGCAAGGGCGGTATCCTCTCTTTTTTCTAATTTAGCCAGAGAGGGATGCATTTTCTCGAAGGTGATAAAGTAGTCATTTTCCACCGCCTCTGCCAAAAGACTTTCCAGAGAAACGGGCAATGCGGGAGCATTATCCCCCAACCATCGTCTTTCCTCATATTTGGCAATCCCTTCATGAAGCCAGACCGGCACGCGGTTGTATGTCTTTTTCATTATCACATAATGTACATATTCATGGGTAAGGGTATCGAGCCACTCGTATCCCCTCGGCTGCAACCGAGGACTCGTAATAATCACCCGGTTAAATAAACATATTGCAATCGTCCCGGAGGTTTCTATCTCTTTCTGCGTCAAAGTGGAAATGGTGCAAAAACTCTCAGCGTCCGGATAGACTTCAACGAGTATTTTCCCCTCAGGAAAATAATTCAGGTCGCTGCCAATAGCATGATATGCGCTTTCAAGCGTATCAAGTGCGTATTCTGCCAAAATCGCGTCTTTTTCTTCCAGAAACCGAAAGATAAAATGTTCCGACTCGATTTCCTTAAACTTGCCTGCTGTGCGGTAAATTGTTTGGACAAACTGATAAAATCCCTCTGCCTGCTGAATTACCTCTGGCGCTTTTTGCGCTTTTTTCAAAAGACCCAGCGCTTCCTCATACCTTCCCTCATAGAAACGTACTTTTCCGGCAAAATAACACACATGTGAATCATCCGGCGCTAATAAAAGCACTTTTTCAGCGATCTTTTTTGCATCTTCAATCTGCCATGCATTCAAACATTCCTCGCCATACACGATTTCACCCAGAATATCAAAAAATTCATTCGACCGGGCTTTCGCAATATTTTCCTGAAAGACAAGGAATAGTATCAGCATCATCATTGTTATTATTGCTTTTCTTTTCATTCTGCCCTCAATCAACCAATCTTTGATAATAATCTTTATTTAACTCCTTATATTTCTCAGGCAAACCCTCTTTTAACGCATCGAGAATTTCTTCTCTGAATTTTTTCGGCACTTTATATGCATCCTCGGAGGGTATTTCCACCTTTTCCGAAGTAGAGGCAACCTGCCCTTCTTCCATTCTGCCGCGGAACGGCATCGGCATTCCTTCTCCCATCATCCCCTGCTTTACGTGCTCTTTTGCCTTCTGCACCCCTTTTTTCGCCTCGGCAAGGCGGTACAGCGATTCTCTTTCCTCAATAACCGCGCCGGGAATGTCCTGCCCTTCCAGTCGTTGCTTCGCGCCGGACATGGAATTTGAAGCCATTTCAAGCTGTCTGTTTGCATCCTCATCCATAAATGGCGTTTGTTTCGAAAGCTGCTCTAACATCTCCATGAGTTCATCCGTCTCATTTTTATACTCTCCCTGTTTCTCCGCGTATTGTTGCAATGCTTCCTGATCTTCCTGATTCATACTGGCCATCCGGTGCTGATCGAGAAACTTTGTCATAGACTCAAGGTCCCTGACTATCTCCTGGCTTTGTTGCGCCGCATCTTCAATTTTTTGCGCTGTTTCACTCTCTTCCTGCGGCAGCGCTTCCTCTCCCTCACTCTTTTTCAGTTCGAGAGACTCCTGCATACGATTGTTCCAGTGATTCGTGTTCTGCGCAACTTCCCGTGCCAATTCCAACGACTCGTTGATATCTTTCCCCTTCATCATTTCCTTAAGATGAGAAAGCGCCTCCTCTGTCTGGGGCAATTCCTTATCGACATAAAGAAAATCTCTCTGCAGGGGATCTCTGTTGATCTCACGGTTCAACTCCGCGTTTTTTCTTGTCAGTTCCGATAATTTACCTGCTTCCTCTTTCGACATATCCGGTTCTTCTGTACTTTCGAACAAATCGCTGAATCGGTTCATCGGCAACATTCCCCGCTGTTCGGAAAATTGCTGCAATTGTTGTTTGGTCTGAAGATATTCCTGCAGCAATTCATTTTTTGCCAGATATTCTTTTGCCCCTTCAATATCCCGTTTCACGGCTTCGATTCTTTCTTCCTGTTTTTCGAAAAAGGACTTTAATGTTTCATTCATGGATTCCGAGACACGCTCCTGAATATCTTTCTTTAACTCTTCCGTTTTCTCCGCCAGCGCTCTTTGCTTATTTTCCAGTTCCGACATAGAATCCAGCGCTTTGTCCATCTTTTTCAAGGAGTCGGAATAAAACGAATCCGTCAGCCCCTGCGAAGCGGAATTCATCTGATCCATCATCTTCTGCAGAGACGAAAGCATCCTTTGCGCCGCCTGCAGCGCGCCTTCAAAATCTCCGTTTTTAAGGGCATTTTTCATTTCATTTACATCGTTCATAACGTTATCCTGCTCAATCCCCTTCATTGCGTCCGCGTTCAGGAATTCATCCATGTGCTCACTCTGCGCCATTTGCATGAGTTTCATCATCATCTGCTGAATCATATTTTCAATATTTTTCAATTCGGCAAGCGCCTTTTCATTCAGTTTCATATTCCCTGTTTCACGCAGTTGATTAAGTAATTGTTCAATCGTATTCTGGGACTGAATCAGGTCTTTCCCCGTATCAATAACTTCATCCAGCTTCTGCTTTTGTATCATTTCATTCAGGAACATAATCATATCTTCCACTTCCGCCACTTCCGCGTCCTGTAATAATTGAAGCTCTGTCAGCATTGTTACGGGCACATTATCATCAGCCACGGAAAGCATTGATTTTTGTATGGCCTCTTGTTTCTGCTCCGTCACATCACGAAACTTCTTCCTCAGATTTTCCAGGGAATAATAAACACTGTAATTTGCTATGGTATCTTCCTGCATGCCCACCAGAATATCCGTAAAGAGGCGATTAATAATCCCTACACGTTCTTTGATAATATCCTGCCGCATAAGCAGATACTCTTTTGAGGCGCACCTTTCATCATCAACCCTGTTCACAAGGTCATCGGACAATAATCTCAGCGCTTCTTTCACCAGCGATTCCTGCAATTGTATCAACTCCTGATGCTTCTTCCGGGAACTGTAAATCTCCAGATAATACGTTGCAGATGTGCCGGTTTTCGGCCCCGATATCGTATCGTTGTCCTTTACTTCCAGATAGTATGCAACCTTATCGTCCGGCTGCAGATTCAATTCGCTTAACGACCATTTATACGTCCCGTTATACAATACCTGTCTTTTACTGAAACGGGACAAAGCCCTTGCGTTCTTTTCATTTCGCACTTCATAGACAAGAGAAATCTCCGTCAATCCATAATCATCCTTCGCGTTATATTGAAGATGTACCACGTCTTTTTCGTTCACCACCAAATCCTTTGCCGGTGTGTCAATGGACACATGGGGAGTCTGATCAGGAAGGACTTCAACCATATATAATGCCTGATCCCTCGTGACATTTCCCCTCGAATCCGTTATCTCAAAACAATAGGAACCATTCTCCAGCAATTGCAACACGCCGTTCATGGTCTTGTTGTTCTCGACTGTGAGCGGAATTATTGTGGACTCGTTAAATATAATCTTTGCCGATACCAGGGGACGATCGGTCGTTGCGCTGATTTGCGCTTCACTCCCCTTCAGGGCCTTTATATTGCCGCTCGTGTTGTAAAACGTCTTCGGCTCCATGCCGGAATAGAGAGGATACCGGTAACTCACGGTAATATCGCCAATAACGGGCACTGTGGGTGTTGCAAATTGCCCTCTGATAATCTCACCCCTGTCGCTGAGATAACTGAAGAAAAGCGGAATATTTTTGTCGAGAGAAGCACGGTGAAACGCATATACTGCCCCAAAAAGAAGAACGCTAAAAATAAGGAGTGTATTGCCGAAGAGAAGAAATTTTCTGCCAACCACCACCTGCATGTTCAATTGCTTCAATTTCCGTGAAGTATCGTCAACCAGCATGGAGACCATCTGGTCGGAATAGTGCAACTTCTCCGCATCGCCCCGCGACTTTGTTAACTGCAGGGAACTGATAAGCGCGTTATTCAGCGAGGGGTATTTTTGCTCTATCAAAAGGGCGATCTTTTCTCTGTTCAGTACGGAAACCAGTGGCCGCACAATTAGCTTAAAAAAAACGACGCTCAAAACAGCAAGGCAAAGGAGATAAAATGCCCCAAGTCCTCCGGATAATCGTAAGAGTGTGGTGACACTAAAAGCGCCCGTCATCACCAGCGCAACCATCAGTGAAAGCACCACGGCAACACCGCCGAACAATCTATTCACAATGACATGTTTGCACACCAGTCGTAATGACCTGTTGATTATGCTTTCACCGCTTTGGGACTTCGCGTCCCTGAAGTTTAACAGCGTAACAATATCAATCAGGTTAGTGATCAGCTTACTTGTTTTCGACAATAAATTTTTCATAGGAAATGAAGAAAATAACCCCTTTGTTTTTTAGTTGTTAACTATCATAAAGGGTATGTCTGGAGCGTTCAATTGTCAAACAAAAACTTATGGTTGAAAAATTGATATTCGCGGCTAAAATGTCACTTGCAGCTCTTATAAAAACCCTTTCAAATAATTGTCAATAACGGCCTATGAAAATACTCGGAATTGATCCCGGAACGCTGGTTGTCGGTTACGGCATAATAGAAAAATCAGGTTCGGAAGTAAAGGTAATCGATTTTGGCGCCATAAAAACCGAAAAAAACCAGAGTTTCCCGGAACGCCTCAAAACAATCCATACCAGGGTAACAGACCTGATATCGATACACAAACCTGACCAAATGGCGGTAGAAGAGGTTTTTTTCAGCAAAAACTTTAAATCCGCCATTAAAATAGGAGAAGGCAGGGGCATCATTTTTCTGTGCGCAGCGACCTCAAACATCCCCATCACCGAATATGCCGCCAGGGTGGTAAAAAAAGCAATCGTAGGAAACGGAAACGCCCATAAAGGCCAGGTGCAGGAAATGGTAAAAGTCATCCTCCGCCTGCCCGAAATCCCACAGCCGGAAGACGCCTCCGACGCCCTTGCCATTGCCATCTGCCATAGCCATAATCTGCAAACGGGGCATTCATACTTTTGAGAAAGAAATCAAAACGGGGAAGGCATTCTCATTCATCGGTATGCTATACTTATATTCGTGTTACGTAGTTTCAAAGATGTCATTCTTGTTCTTGTTTTCGCCAGGCTAAACTCCAGCACGAATTCATAGAGTGGTAAAGTCACAACCAAATCCCCATTAGAAAATGGGGCGAGGGGGTTGCAAAAACCTTTTTTACAATTTATCAAATGTTTCGAGGTTTATTTATATTGTTGTAACTATGCTGCATTATGAAATAACAAAGAAATAAAGAGAGAGAGAGGGTTGGGTTGAGCGAAAGTAAAACCCAACGATCACCATTTGCAACACTCGAAAAATAGTTGGGTTTCGTTCCACTCAACCCAACGTGCTTTTGATATTGGAGAAAATGCGGAAAGACGATTCCTTAAGGTTCCTCTATAACCAGTGCAATAAAACGCTCTCCGGCGAATAGTTACTATGCAGGTAAAATGATTTACCTGAATTGTAATCAATCCCCAATATATCCTTGTAATCAAAACTGTTAAATGTATAATCTTTTTAAAGGGAAAAACTCTTTATTGTCAATAGATTAGGTTTGACCCCATGTTTCATATTGACTGCGCAAATGGTCATGAATGGCAAGAATGTCCAAATAGAAGAACTGATAAGCGGCGGCCAAAGGGGTGTCCGGTGTGCAGAAGAAAAGGCAGCCAAACAAAAACTGAGGGGTGCTAACAAGCGCATCAACACCGACTCCGCTTCGCTACGCGGGTTATGCTGGTCGTTAGATTTATAAGTTATCAAACACACATTAGAGCAAACAAGACCATATGATCTCAGAAAATCATATCACAGTTATTGAGAAAGGGACTGATGCTTGGAATTCATGGAGAGATAAAAATCCCCACATCAAGCCACTCCTTAGAGGCGAACGCCTCGGAGATTTACACGCTTCCGGAGTTAACTTTAGAGACACTGATTTGTCTAATGCATCCATGGAAGGAGCTAATCTAATTGAGGCTGATTTAAGCAATTCAAATCTGTTTCATGCTGACCTGGGCGGAGCCAATCTTCTAAGGGCAAAATTGATTAATGCAAATTTGCAGAAAACTTACTTTTGTAATCGCTACAAGAGTACGATATACGGCTTGGAAACTCACGAAAATGTAATCTCTTATGAGCATTATCGCTCCGCAAGTTTACGAGAAGCAAACCTTAGCAATGCCGACTTAAGTGAAGCTGATCTTTGTCATGTAGATTTAACAGATGCGAACCTAAGTGGTGCGACACTATTTCGAACTAATCTCAGCGGTGCAAATCTGACAAAGACAAACCTTTCAGGTGCGAAACTCATTGAGGCTGATATTAGTAATGCCATATTATATTCCGTAAATCTTCAAGATACGACTCTTACAAATTGCAGAATTCACGGTATTTCAGCGTGGAAACTAGATATTACTAAAACGGTTCAAACAAGTCTCATCATCACAGACAAAGATGAACCAGAAATATCAGTGGATAATCTGGAAGTAGCACAGTTTATTTATCTCCTTCTTCATAATAAGAAAATACGTGATGTAATCGATACTGTTGCTAATAAAGCCGTTCTTATCCTAGGCCGCTTCACTCCCCAAAGAAAATTGATTTTAGACGCCATTAAAGAATTCCTGCGCAATCATAACTACGTTCCTATATTATTTGACTTTGAAAGATCCCCCAGAAGAGACGCACTTGAAACCATAACAACACTTGCTGGTTTATCCAAATTTGTTATTGCTGATTTTTCAGAACCTATGTCAACCCCATTAGAGGCCCATGCGATTATTCCTAACCTTATGATCCCATTTGTGCCAATTATTAAGGAAGGTGAAAAAATATTCTCAATGTTTACCGATTTGAAGATGAAATATGATTGGGTATTAGAACCTATAAGTTATAACAGTAAAGAAGACCTTTTAGAATACTTCGAAAAAGGTATTTTAGAAAGAGCGGAAAACAAATTCTGTAAAATTCGAGAGAAAAGATTATCAGCTCAAAGAGATCCGATAAGAATGAGAGAAATCTAACCAGAAGAAAATGATGCAGAATAATAAGGACAGCGACTGTTTTATTTGTCAAGTATGTTATTCTATTTGACCAACACCTTGATTGCCTCAGGTTATTACTGGGTTTAACTTTCATTTAATCAGGCCTGCAATATGTCCTCGATTATTAAACGGCAATAAACAGAAACCAGAAAAGACTTTGGGGTCAAACCTGATCTATTGACATTGACCTGATTTGTTAACTTATCGACATGGCAAGACCGTTACGAATAGAATATCATGGCGCATGGTATCACTTCACCTCACGCGGTAACGAAAGAAACAGCATATTCAAAGATGACACCGATCGCGAAAAGTTTCTCGTTATATTAAAAGATAGTCTGGAAAAATACCTGGTGCAATTACATGGCTATGTTCTCATGGAAAACCATTTTCATCTTATCCTTCACACACCCGCAGGAAACCTTAATCGTTTTGAAGGTAAACAGGGACAGCGACTATTTATTTTCATAAAAATGGTAGCTGTCCCTATTATATAACGGGAGAAAATGCGGAAAGACGATTCCTTAAGGTTCCTCTATAACCAGTGCAATAAAACGCTCTCCGGCGAATAGTCATCTATGCAGGTAAAATGATTTACCTGAGTTGTAATCAATCCCCAATATATCCTTGTAATCAAAACTGTTAAATGTATAATCTTTTTAAAGGGAAAAACTCTTTATTGTCAATAGATTAGGTTTGACCCCATGTTTCCGTTCGAACAAGGTCAGGCCAGATATCTCTCCATACGAACCTTTATGAAGCACTTTCTGAAGCTCATAAAGAGCCTCGAAATGATGAAGTTAGGGAAGCTCTTCAAAATATTAAAAAACATTGATGCTAACAAGTCATTGCAGTGAACGAGTACCACAGGACACTTTTCAAATGAGCGATGACTTTAGATTTGCAAATCGTCTATTTTGCTTTTTAACGTCTTACGGTGGTACTCGTCACTGAATTTTACGTTAGGCATAAAATAAAATGAAGAAGATAAGACCAAATACCTTAACCAATGCGCCTCTCCAGTGTGCTCCACAGAACGAAATTGGCGTTGTCTATCTTTTTGCCCATATTGCACGAAAAAAACAATTTCGTATTGAAGAAATTCGACCGCAGTTTCCAGATTGCATAGCTTATCGCAGGAGTGGCGATCAGGAAAAGCTTGTCAGAATAGAATTTGAATTCCGATCAAGCAGTTTTAAAGCTCATGGCCACGATCCCACGAAATGTGACTGCATTGTGTGTTGGCATCATGACTGGCCTGAATGCCCGCTGGAAGTAATAGAACTTAAAAAGGACTTTCATTCTGTCCCAAAGGTTTGGATTCAACCGGCGAGAAAAGATCAATGGCATTGGCTTGAAAATTCAAAGCGTGTCTCATGGGGTGTTTCTAAACGTGCCACTCTTGGCGATCTCCTCTTGATATATCGGTGTCGGCCAGAAAAGGCGATAAAGGAAATTTACACAGTTGTTGGAGAAAAAATCAGAGGAAAAGCAGATTGGCGTGAAGGTAACTGTTACGCAGCCACAATAGAGAGAATTTGCACTTTAGACGCTCCCCTCTTTTTTGAAGACTTCAAATCAAATCGCATTCTCAAGACTGCGGGTTTTGTGCGCCGCAATTTTCAAGGAAATCTTCTTGTTTCAGAATATTGGCCTTACATCTATGAAATGATTGTTGAAAGAAATCCAAAAACATTAAAAATTCTGAATAATTACGAGCCATCAAAAATGTAAAAAACCTTGACAAATAAGAGGCTATAGATAAGAATTAGAAGCAGTTTGAAAAGGAGGTTTTTGTGGATAACGTTTTATTAAAAGACGGCGAAAAATACGGCGGCCAGTATGTAGCAACAAGGTCATTTAAGGACAGGAGGGTTGTCAGTCATGGCAGCGATCCGAGCAAGGTTTTTAATGATGCGAGGGAAAAGGGTGTAAAAGCACCGGTAGTCTTTTATGTCCCCAAAAAGGGTATGGTGCAAATATACTGATGCCGCTCAAGGACTGTCCATTTCTTAAACTCAGCAAAGAAGATATTCCACGGCCTCTCCTTCCCATAAACATAATCAATCCACATACCGGGCTTTCATACGCCACTTTTGGCATCATAGACACTGGCGCAGATGAATGTGCAATCCCTGCCAGTATCGCCTCAATATTGGGACACAACCTGCAATCAGGTTCTACAAAGATAATAGGCACAGGAAATGGAGAAACTATTGCATTTGTCCATACAACAAAATTTGAAATATACGATCCTTTGTCCTTTAAACTCACATATACAATTCAGGATACCCCAATTGACTTTATGCCTAATCTACATGTCGTTCTTCTCGGTGTAAACAGCTTTCTCAGCAAGTTTGTCTTGAACATAGATTATCCAAGTAAAGTTTTTTCAATCAGTTCGCCCCAAAAAGCAATGAAAAAGAAGTCAAGAGGGATAAAGTTATAAAGGTATGCCTAACAAGCCGCTCCACATTGACGCTTTTCTGTCATGCGGCTTGCAAAGGCCTGCAAGCCGCACGCCAGAAGCGCAAGTGAGCTTGGTCGTTAACTCAATAAATCATGAAGCTACTTGATCCTAATATTGCGGCACCAGACATTCGGTACAATAATATTCAAAAGCCGATAGGGTGTAATAACCCACCTGATTTGGCAATAAGGCATGTAAAAGAACTATATTCTTTAACTTCACACATATTGGACTCAGGGTTTAGAGAAAAAATAAAGCTTAACTTTGCCGCGTGTTATTCAGAGATGTATTTTGCCGCCTCTTTAATGGAGCGTTCTAAAATTGATGTTACACACCCGTCAGATGAAGGCGCAGATTTTTACTTAAAAAATCTTGATTGTTGGGCCGAAGTTGTAACTGCAACGGATGGTAAGGAGGGAAATCCAAACACAATTCCTCAGCCAAAATTTAACGAAGTACAAAGCTACCCAGAAGAACAGCTTGTATTACGTCTCAGTAGCGTTTTTTGTGATAAAGCAAAAAAATTAAAGGAAGAAGACATTAAAAAAGGCCGAATCGATGAAAATCAGCCTATTATTATTTGTATTTCAGGTGGTTGGTTGACTGAAAGACTCCCTATGCACCCTGAAGGTGGTTATCCCGTCATCGCTAAAACCCTATTGCCTATAGGTGACTTCGTGCTGTGGATAAATACAAAAACGAATACGATTACATCACATGAATATAAATACCGAGAGGGCATGAGTAAAAAAACTAACGCTGGTCAAAAAATGATATCAACTGATTTTTTTCTTAACGCAGAATTTAATCATATAAATGCAGTTGTATATTCTTGGGCTAATGCAGCAAACCCTATTGAAAGAAGCAAATGGGGCTGTGATTTTTACACTGTGCATAATCCGTTTGCTAAAAACAAGCTACCATTAGGTTTCATAAGGTGCGGGATTGAATATCCTGTTACAGCGAATGAGAAATCATTCACTATGGATCCACCAATTGACCATGAACGGAGTTAACAATCGCATTCAGCCGACGCAAAAAGCGCGCGGCTGATGCTTGTCGTTATGCCTCAATAAATATATTTGACAAGTTTATATGTGAGTTGTACAATTAGCACATGGAAATTGTAGCCGATGCAAGCGTATTCCTCGCTGTTATCCTCAACGAAGATGACCGTGATTGGGTTATTCATAAAACCACAGGAAAAGGCATTGTTTCTCCTGAAGTTCTGCCCTATGAAATTGGCAATGCATTAATCGCCATGAAAAGAAAAGGACGTCTCCATGACCGAGAAATCCTTCGGGCATTCGATCTATCGCAGAGAATAGCGGTCAATCTGGTTTCGGTAAATATTCATGAGGCGGTAAAAATGGCTATGCGCTTCAATATATATGCCTATGATGCGTACTATCTGCAGTGCTCCATAGAAAATAAATCGCCGCTCATTAGTCTTGATAATCGCATGTGCGATATTGCAGGAAATATTGGAATAAAGGTAGTGAGGTAAATTATGAAAATTTATACTTATTCACAAGCTCGTGAGAAACTTGCAGATATTCTTGAAGAGTCCAAAAACGAAGAGATTGTCATTCGTCGCCGCAAGGGCGATATGTTTTCCATTGCGCCGAAATCACCCTCTCGCCGTTCCCCCTTTGACGTGCCGGGCTTGAGCAAAAAGATTTCTCGCAAAGAAATATTAGAGGCTTTACGAGAATCCAGAGAACGGGCATAACAAAACAATCCAGGAGGATAATAAGGACAGCGACTGTTTTATTTGTCAAGTATGTTATTCTATTTGACCAACACCTTGATTGCCTCAGGTTATTACTGGGTTTAACTTGCATTTAATCAGGCCTGCAATATGTCCTCGATTATTAAACGACAATAAACAGGAACGAGTAAACTTTGAAAGACAGGAGATAGCGCCTAACCGAAACAATTTTACATTTTTCTTTGCAAAAGAAAGTTTTGGGGAATATCCTTTCCAGGCATTAAATGGTCGATTGAAAGATACAATCGGTATCAATATTAAGGTACAGCTACCCAGCTATGCCAGTCAGGGCCAATATCTCCCCTTCGTTTATAGCGTTCCATTAATGACTGACACTGGCAGATCGTTTTCTGCTGCTTAATATTCTCCGCTATCTTCTTTATAATTTGAGGAAACAGCGAAACGGCGTTTTTCACTACTTTGCGGTCACTGTCATCAGCCAAACCCTCAAACAGTTCTCCCGCCTTAAAAGGTCTGCTTACCACTCCCTCAGCATAGTTTGTGACGTAACAGAGAGAGGCGTAACACATTTCCAACTCTTTGGCAAGAAAGACCTCGGGGGCAAGCGTCATTCCGACAAGATCTCCTCCATACGATTTGTATTTTCGTATTTCAGCAGGTGTTTCAAGCCGCGGCCCTTGTGTGCACACATAGGCGCCTTTGTCTATCGCGTTAACACTGAGAGATTGCAGAGTGTGCAGGATGCACTCCCGCAATGTGGGACAGAAAACAGGAAATTGGCGTATAAATCCAATGCCCAGATTCTTATAAAACGTTGATTCTCTGCCATGTGTTTCATCGATAATATCGTCAGGCAATACGTACCCGCCAATTTTATACTTTTCATTTATCGCACCGGGACCTGACCATGAAACTATTTGTCTGGCGCCAAGTTCTTTCAGCGCATATACATTTGCCCTGTAGTTTACAAAGGGGGCGGTAATGCTGTACCCTTTTTCTCCATGACGCGACAAAAAAAGCATTTCTGTATCAGCATCCTGAACAAGATATACCGGCTGCGATAGTCCGTAAGGGGTATTGATTTCTCCCAGTCTTTTCCCTTTAATACTCCCGTTAAGAAGTAAATCATAGGCCTGGCTGCCGCCAATTACCGCAAAGACCGCTTTGCTGTTTACCAAGCATGAACCTCCCGTTTTTCTTCTATTGCCGCAAAGGGACATTCTCTTGCACAAATCATGCATCCTTTGCAGTTGTTATAATCTGTAAAAGGGAAACCTTCATCATTCACGGAAATGCAGCTATCGGGACACCTGCTAACGCATATCATGCATTTTGTGCAAACTTCATAATTCCACACAGGTTTAAATATTCTCCAGTTACCGGTTTTTCGCAAGGGAGTGTTTGCAACGGAATATACGGCAGGACTTGATATAGTTGCAGCTTCAAAAGGAACAGAAATGACGGGATTATCCTTACGTACAATTTCGATAGTAGTTATTTCCACCGGAGGAATGGAACGAAAACAATGCAGCGCGGCTTTGATATTTTTTCCAATAATCTCTTTGTCCTGTATTATTTCCGACACTTCCATTTCGACCGCCTGTCGTAAGAAATTTTCTTCCATGCGGACAATTTTTGAAGCAACCCCTCCTGCCAGAGTACTTAAGATAGGTTTCCCCAGTATTTCAAGACTGATTTTTGTAATGTCAAGAGTCACTGTTTGCTCCGTAAGATGATATTTTGTTTTCGCTTCTTCAGGGGTATGGGCAGTATTGATAAAAACAATGCCGCCTTTTTTCAACCCTGATAATGGATTTGACGCAGTGTCCTCAAAAAGAGTTTCATCCATTATAATAATGATATCCGGACCGGTTACCACCCCACGTTCCAGTATCGGTTCTGAAGATATACGTGTGCAGGCAAGTATCGGCGCCCCTCTGCGTTCTGCACCATAAAGAGGAAAGTCCTGCGCATACAATCCTCCCAAAAAGGCAGTGGTTCCGAGTATCCTACTGGCAACCTTTGCACCCTGGCCGCCTCTCCCGTGGAATCGTATCCTGTAAGTAAAAGGTTTTTGTATTTCCATAATTACTGAATTGTTTGTGCTCTACTCATTTTAAAATCACGTTAAAAATTATACACAAAAAATTAGTTTTCAGGCAAGAAAACGTTTTTTTGCTATGGGAAAATAACCATAATGTTTTCATACGGTTGCGCTATTATGCTGCACCTCTGAGTGTTGTTTTGCTAATATTATTCTATTATGCTGCACCTCTGAGCGTTGTTTTGCTAATATTATTTTTATTTCATAATCATTTCGCTTGACTTGTAAAAATGATGTTTATAAAATTCATCTCACTGATTATTTATTTAAAAATGTACCTGATGTACAGAATGAAACTTGAGACAAAGGAAGTGAAAGATGCTCCGATTAAACAAACGACGCAATACTCTGGAACCGGAAGAACATCCTTTTGAATTGCAAGATCCGAAAGAGCCCAATCTCTTTCGTGATATCTTCCCGTACGACAAAATACCTAAAATCCCATTCAACTATCGGCTAAATCCCATGAATATGCCCGAGGAAATCTGGATTACCGATACTACGTTTCGTGATGGTCAACAGTCGCGTCCGCCCTATACGGTGAAACAGATTGTGGATTTATTTGATATGTTGCACAGGCTGGGGGGTAAAAAAGGACTCATTCGCCAGTGTGAATTTTTCCTTTATAATGAAAAAGATAAGGAAGCGGTGCGAAAATGTATGGAGAAAGGATATAAATATCCGGAAATAACGGGCTGGATTCGTGCCGTAAAAAGCGATTTCAAACTGGCAAAAGACATGGGGCTTAAGGAAACGGGTATTTTGTGTTCCGCCTCCGATTATCATATATACTTAAAATTGAAAATAACAAGAAAACAGGCGCTGGAAATGTACCTGGATATCGTACGCGCCGCCCTTGACGTGGGTATGATTCCAAGATGTCATTTTGAGGATATAACACGGGCAGATCTTTATGGATTCGTAATACCGTTTGCAAAGGAACTTATGAAATTATCAAAAGAAAGCGGTATTCCAATAAAAATTCGCGCATGCGATACCATGGGAATGGGGGTAAGTTATCCCGGCGCAGCGCCACCCCGTAGTGTTCCCGGAATTATATACGGATTGACGCACTTTGCATCTGTTCCCTCTGAATGCCTCGAATGGCATGGGCACAATGATTTATATCTGGCAATGAGCAATGCGTCGGCTGCATGGCTGTACGGATGCAGCGCTATTAACGGGGCTTTGCTTGGTTTGGGGGAACGTACGGGAAATACCCCGGTAGAAGCCCTGGTTATTGAGTATCTCGCCTTACGAGGCAACGATGAAGATATTGACACAACAGTAATTACTGAAATTGCAGACTATTATCGCAATGAGATCGGATATCAGATTCCTCCCAATCAGCCTTTGGTCGGTTCGGAATTTAATGTGACAAGGGCAGGGATACACTCGGATGGTTTGCTGAAAAATGAGGAAATTTATAATATTTTTGATACCACCAAGTTATTGAACAGGCCAATTGGTGTTTCTGTAACAGATAAGTCCGGAATCGCAGGAATTGTTCAGTGGATTGATATTCATTTTAAACTGCAGGGCAACAAGAAGATATCTAAAGACCATCCCGGTGTTGTAAAGATTAAGGAATGGATCGATGATCAATATGCAAACGGGCGAATTACTTCTATTTCCGACAATGAAATGATTGAACAGATTCAAACGCACCTCAAGGAAGTTGTTCCTGTTAAGGGGAAAAAATAAACATCTGAACGGTTAAAAAATATCTTTGAAAGTATATGAATTTCAGGCAAAAGATATATTAAAAACGAATAATATATGTATTCCCCGCGGAAGAGTAGTAACGTCTGCCGATGACGTTCCGGCGGTATACAAAGAAATCGGATGCAGCCGTTGTGTGGCAAAAGCGCAAATACATGCCGGCGGCAGAGGGAAGAGCGGTGGCATCCGATTTGTCGATTCATCCGAAAAAGCCGTGTCATGCATCTCAAACATGCTTGGCTCAAAACTTGCCACATATCAAACCGATCGGGAAGCCTTCGAAATCAAGCACATTCTCCTGGAAGAAGTTGTTTCAATTCAAAGGGAATTCTATCTCGCCATAACAATTGATCGTTCCCTGCAATCCCTTCTGTTAATTCTAAGCGCAGAGGGAGGCATTGATATAGAAGAGGTTGCGAAAAACACCCCCGAAAAAATTTTAAAAGAACCCGTTGACCTGTTTTTTGGGGTGCAATCTTTTCAGATGCGCCGGATTGCGGAAAAATTGATCATTTCTGATGACCTTTCAAAAAAGCTGAGCAGCCTCATAAAAAAACTATTCCATGTCTTCATGAATACAGATTGTTCATTGCTGGAAATCAATCCGCTGGCGCTGACAGGCGATAATGAACTGGTTGTGCTTGATGCTAAAATGGAGATCGACGATAATGCCTTTTTTCGCCATCCGGAATTAGAACACATTGCCGCAAGCCAGGACATTTCCCCCGATGAATCTTTGGCAAAGAAATACAGTCTGAACTACATAAGCCTTGATGGGAACATTGGGTGCCTTGTAAATGGCGCAGGTCTTGCAATGGCAACTATGGATATTATAAAACTTTGCGGAGGCGAACCTGCAAATTTTCTTGATGTCGGAGGCAACGCATCTCTGGAACAGGTAGTAGAGGCATTTAAAATAATTTTGTCCGATAAAAAAGTAAAAGCCGTTTTTGTAAATATTTTCGGCGGCATCATGAAATGCGATGTGATTGCCGAAGGCATCATAAGGACTATCAAAGAAGTAGGAATTCATATCCCGTTAATTGTAAAACTGGAAGGAACGAATGTGGATATAGCAAGAAAAGCCCTTGGTGATTCCGGATTAAAAATAGTCTTTGCCAGGGATATGAAGGAGGCGGCAGATTTTGCAGTAAAGGCGTCAAAAGGTGAGTATATTAGTTAGCAAGGAAACAAAGGTCATATGTCAGGGCATAACGGGACGCACCGGAAGTTTTCATTCCCGGCGGATGCTGGAGTATGGGACTAAATTAGTTGCAGGGGTAACCCCCGGAAAAGGAGGCTTCGCTCAGGACGGAATTCCCGTATTTGGCAGTGTTTTTGAAGCAGTAAATAAAACGGGAGCAAATGCCTCGGTAATATATGTCCCGGCGCCCTTTGCCGCAGACGCCATCATGGAAGCAGCGGATGCGGGAATAGAACTGGTGGTATGTATCACGGAAGGGATTCCAACACTGGACATGTTACGGGTAGTAAAATTCCTTCTCGGCAAAAAGACACGGCTTATAGGCCCCAATTGCCCCGGCATCATTTCACCCGGAGAGTGTAAAATCGGCATTATGCCCGGATATATCCATAAAAAGGGCAGCGTTGGAGTTGTTTCGCGCAGCGGCACCCTCACGTATGAAGTTGTCTGGCAACTTACCCAACAAGGCATCGGACAATCAACCTGTATTGGGATAGGCGGCGACCCTGTTATTGGAACACATTTTATCGATATACTTAAGATGTTTCAGAATGATGAAGAAACTTCGGCAATGGTGCTGATAGGCGAAATAGGCGGAAGTATGGAAGAAGAGGCTGCGGAGCATATCAAGCAGGAAATCACAAAGCCGGTTATCGGCTTTATTGCCGGCAGATCGGCGCCGCACGGCAAACGCATGGGACATGCCGGTGCTATCATTTCCGGCAACAAAGGAAAGGCACGTACAAAGATAACCGCATTGCAGGATGCGGGCGCCTTTATGGTAGATAATCCTGCGGATATTGGGATAACCGTATCAAACATTTTAAAAGACGCCGGGAAGTAGTTTTTCCTTCACTACCCGATCAATTTATTCCACAAACAAATATTTCCGGCATTTTTCCCTTAAGCGGGTTCAAGTTTGCAACTTGAACCCAGAGGTTTGATTCGACCGCCGGTTTGAATTCCCTGTCGTTATTAGCTGATAAACTATGCGGGTTCAGGTTATAAACCTGAACCCGCCAGAACCTGTGAATTTTATTGAAGAACAGTGTTATGCCATCTGTAAGAATTTCAAAGGAATTTACGTCAGGAATTTATTATCTCACTTTCACCGTCAGGAACTGGTACTATCTTTTTGACAGGCACAACCGCTTTGAAATTCTTGCTGACTCATTACAATACTGTCAAAAACACAAAGGGCTTAAGCTGTATGCGTATGTTTTTATGCTCAACCATATGGGAGCATTCCCGAATTTTTGTAAATCCCATCATTCTTGTTCCCAAGTTCCTGCGGGAGCATTCCCAACCATATCCACTTGATTGCATCATCTCCTGACATGATTGCCTTTGTCAGGGATTTTAAAAAATTCACGTCAAAAGAGATCCAAAAGAATATCATTGCTACAGAACCAAATGTTTTAAAGCTTTTCGAGATGGGAAATGGCAGATTTGAATTTTGGGAGAAGACGAATATGCCAAAAATGATTAAGGGCGAGTATTATTTAATCCAGAAAACAAATTATATTCATGCAAATCCGGTGAGGAAACAATATGTGAAAAATCCCGAAGATTGGGTGTGGTCGTCTGCGAATACTGAGGGTAAAATTAACGTTGATTCAGTCGCATAAAATATTCAGGTTCAAGTTGCAAACTTGAACCCGCCGTGGGATTCAGGCCGGAATATGAAAGAAGAAATAATAACCAGATTAAATGAGGTATGGCCATAAAAACAGGTATTTTTTCTGTTTCCTTGATAATTGCCGAACCATTTGCTACAGTAGCACCGTTTAAGATAATATAACCATTTGCATCACTTTAGCTTTTTGAAAAATTCACACATATAATTATGTAATCCGCACGGAATAGAATGCGCAGCGCGGGTGGTTTATCCCCCTGCACAAGCCTACCACAAGGGATCGGCGCTACATTTTCAAAAAGTCAAAGCGTACAACTTTACATAAAGGACTAATATGTTTTGGCGTATCAGATTAATTTACCGAATAGCGTATCTTCTTTGTATTCTGGTCTGTATCGTATCTCTGCACGCACATGCAGGAGAAGGAAATAGCAGCATCAGAAGCCACGAAATCGAAGTTGAATTGTATTTGAAGGAAAACAAACTGAGAGCGGTAGATCGTATATGCGTACAAAAGGGAGAGGGCAGCGTTGTTCTGTTTCACATCAATAAATCGTTCAGAGTGTTATCAATAAATTCCTCCGGCGCGAAAATAGCCTTTAAAGCGAAAAAAGGAGGATATGCGGAAAATATCCAAACAATTGAGATACCTGTTCCTGCACCATTACAAAACAAAGAAACCCTTTATTTTGACATCGGGTATGAAGGCTCTCTGCCCGCATTGCCCGATTCCTTCAACGGAGAAGATATTGGCACCACTTCCGGAGTTATTGGAGAAGATGGCGTTTATCTGAGTCCCGCCTGCAGATGGTATCCTGACACAATTCATTCTCTCGCTGCTTTTAAGGTAACTGTTGTTATGCCCCGTGAATATGAGGCCGTAACGCAAGGTGTTCTTGTCAGCAAAAAAACAGAAAACAACAAAACATATACAACGTGGGATGAAGGCTATGTATCCGAGGGATGCAGTCTCGTGGCAGGCAAATACAAAGTAACGGAGGCGAAACACAGCGGCATTGACATTTATGCGTATTTCTTTCCGGAAGAACAAACGCTGGTTGATACTTATTTGAATGCGACAAAACGATACCTGGATATGTACCGGAATATTATTGGAGAATACCCTTATAAAAAATTTGCCATTGTAGAAAACTTCTTTCAAACAGGTTATGGAATGCCATCATTTACTCTTCTGGGAAGCGCGGTGGTAAAACTCCCCTTTATTGTTGATATTTCTTTGGGACATGAAGTGCTCCACAATTGGTGGGGAAACTCTGTTTTTGTCGATGATGCTCAGGGAAATTGGTGTGAGGGATTAACAACATACATGGCAGACTATTATTATAAGGAACTCCAGGGGAATTCTGCCGCAACTGATTATCGAAATGAGGTTTGCAGAAAGTACACCAACTATGTAACGCCACAAAATGATTTTCCGTTGAAGGCATTTATCGGCAGAAGCGATAAGGCAACACAGGCTGTTGGTTACGGGAAAACGGCTATGGTTTTTCACATGCTGAGAAACATGACAGGTGATGAAGTATTTTATACATCTCTGAAAAAATTTTATAAAAAAATGCTCTGGCAGCGTGCGGCCTGGAGTGATATTGAAAATGTGTTTGAAGATGCAAGCAGACAGGAATTATCGTGGTTTTTTGATCAATGGGTTAATAAAGAAGGCGCCCCGGTTATCGAATTAGGCCAAACACATGTTGTTCAGGCAGGGAATGTATGGACTGTGAATGCAGAAATTTTGCAAAAAACCGACGAGCCGTATCGTATTCATTTACCCGTTTACATCCAATTGGATGACGGCATCTTTCATACGGTAGCCGAACTAAAAAATAACACTGAAAACATTTCTCTAAAGGTACAATCCCGACCGGAAAGTATAGCCATAGATCCTTACAACGAAATCTTCCGGCGTTTGCATACTGAGGAGATTCCCCCTACGATAGATCTCGTAATGGGAGAGAGAAAGGTTATTGTATATCCGGCAAACTGTGAAGACACTATGAAGGCAGAATATAAGAATCTGGCAACTATGCTTGCAAATGAACGGGATTCTATTAAGGCGGATACGGAAATATCGGAAGCAGAAATTGCACAAACAAGTTTGTTTGTCTTAGGGGGAGTGGAAGAAAACAGAGTAAGCAAACTCCTCCAAAAAAATTTGCCGCAGAAGTTTTCACTCGACAAGGATTCTTTTTGCATTGATACGGCAAAATATGGCGATAAAAAAGACGCGTTTCTGATGACAATGAAAAATCCTTTCAATAAGGAAAAAGGAATTGCATTGTTTGCAGGATTCAGTCCGGAAGCGGTAACGAAAACGGGATACAAAATTCAACATTATGGAAAATACAGTTACCTTGTTTTCTCCGATGGAATTAATCGGGTAAAAGAAATATTGCGCATAAAAAATAACCCGTTACAGAGGGCCTTAAAATAGTTTATTTTGTTTTGAAAAATCGGGCAAATATCCCCAATAAATACTGCTTCAATAAAGTTTGTATTTTGAAACTAACATTTCATACCTGAAATTGCTTTGAAAATAAACGCACAGGAATGGAACAACTTCTGATTCATTTAATATATTTAAATTTGGCAACTTATGAGACATTTTAAGTTTTTCTTTTTTTTATGCACCGGAGGAACGATTTTTGTTGATTTACAAGGGGATCATTGAAATTTTAAGAAAGTGATGGAGTGAATGATACGAACAGTTTCCTTATGTATTTTTGTTTTGTTTTTTTGTTGCGATATTCTGTATTCTAAAGAGTTAGTAACAGAGGACGCTTATACCGTAATTGATGTTTCTGATGGCGGCAGCATCACCGGACATGTTACCTGCACCGGAGATGCGGGTGCGCCTTCTCTGGACATGTATGCAGGATGGGAATTATCCAAGCCTTCACAGGTTGTTTCCGAAAAGATCGTGATAAACAGATTAAACAACGGCGTGAGAAATGCTGTCGTTTCTCTTTCAAACATTGAAAAGGGGAAAAAAGGGGTAGTTCCGTCGGTCCATCCTGTTATAGACCAACAAATGGGCATTTTTTTACCGCGTGTAACCGCAATTCTGGCCGGAACAACAATTGATCTGCTCAATGGCGATGAAGAACTGCATAACGTCCATACCAAATCAGTAAGAAATCAACCATTTAATTTTGGCATGTCGTATAAACAAAGGATATCAAAAGATTTTGATTATCCTGAAACGGTAAAGTTGTCCTGCGATATTCACAAAGAATATGCGTGGATTGTCGTTTTCAGCAATCCCTATTTTGACGTAACAGACAGGAGCGGGTACTTTGAAATATGTGATATTCCTGAAGGCACTTATGAACTTAGGGTATGGCATGAAGAATTAGGAAAACAAGAAAAGGAGGTAATAATACAGGCTAGAAAGAGAGAAAATATAGCGTTTGTTTATGAGTAGAATGAATGGGAAATAGAGAATTTTAACAACGATAACTGAGTGAATAATTATTAATTAGGTTTTTTTAAATTCGCAACCGGAAAGGAGGATTTGCTGATATGAAACCTAAGGGTTTATTCTATAAAGCCGGCTTCTTGAGCGCCGCAGTATTTTCCTGCGCAGTGTTGTCTGTTGGCATGCGCCCTACAACTGCATCAGCAATTGAAATTCCTAAAGAAGTTACTGAGGAAGGGAAAAATGTTTACAAAAAGTATTGCAGTGCTTGTCACGGGGAAGAAGGTGCCGGAGATGGTCCTGTGTCAAGATCAATGATTCCTAAGCCACGCAATTTTACAAGGGGCGCATACAAGTTCAGAACAACTCCAAGTGGTTCACTGCCTACCGATGAAGATATTTACAAAACAATCTCATATGGCGTACCAAACTCTACGATGATCCCTTGGGACATTTTAACCGAAGAACAGCGCGCTTCCGTAGTGCCGGTTCTCAAAAGTTTTTCAGAAGCGTTCGAGTTTCGCGAACCGGATGCACCTGTAGCAATAGGCTTGCCGCTCAGGCCAACGGAAAGAACAATTTTAGAGGGGAAAAAGATTTACGAGGAAAAACTGGAATGCTGGAAATGTCATGGCGTTGAAGGCCGTGGCGACGGTCCAAGCGCCGGGGAACAGGAAGATGACTTTGGATTCCCTATAAAACCTTTCGATTTTACAACAGGCAAGTTTAAAGGCGGCAATTCGCCATCAGATGTCTATCTGAGATTTACAACAGGTTTGAACGGAACACCAATGCCTTCTTTTGCGAAAGAGCTTAGCGATGAAGAAAGATGGTATTTAACCCATTACGTAATGTCGCTGGTTCAATCAGAGGAATGCAGCAAGGAATAAAAATTAGAATTAAAATTTCTCTTACTAAAAATGTTGACCATACGGAGGTGTTTTGAAATGAAAAAGATATTATTGGGCATAGGTATGTTTACTATGATGCTGCCCAGCATAGCGGGATGGATTCCGGGGCAGTCAGGCACTCTCTGGGCCTCTGAGCAGGCAACAGAAGAAATTCCGCCACCGGATTTGTATACAGGCATGCCAGACTGGTATAAAGCGGTATTTAAGGATAATGTCGGGATGAGCGAAGGTTCCGGACCATTTACCAAGTATTTTAAACCCCAAATACTTGATATGTACTGGCAGCCTAACAGGCATTATGTGCCAATGGAAAATTTGGATCACTCTATTTTTATTGAACAGGAGAGAAGGGATTTGTGCGTAATATGTCACGAACAAGCTACTCCAGGCATAGTTGCGGATTGGAGAAGCTCCGGTCATAAACATCCAAAGAGCACTCCTTATCTTTCGAGCAGAACCGCACAGATAGAAAAAAACATTGGCAGAGTGTTAAACGAAGTTCACTGCTTTGATTGCCACGCCGACACAGAAAAGAAGCAAATAAGGATGCCTACCGGCGAAGTATGCGGCGGATGCCATAGACAACAGTTCGATGATTTCCTCAGAGAAAGGGAAATGGGACGTCCCAACCATATACAATCATGGGAAGCAAATACCATAGTACCTTGGTATGCTGAAGCGGCGCGAAGAGGATATTTATACGGACAGCACGGTTGCGATATGTGCCACTCAGGAGCTGAAAAGTGCGATGTCTGTCATACCAGACACAAGTTCAGCGCAGTAGAAGGAAGACAGCCGGAAGCCTGTATGACATGCCATATGGGTCCTGATCATCCGGATGCGGAATCTTACGGCGAATCAAAACATGGTGTTATCTATGAAAAAGAAGAAGAACACTTCGATTTCACGAAACCACTTGTTGAAGTTCGTCCCGGAAAGGATTATCGTACACCGACATGTCAATTCTGCCATATGTATGAAAAACACGGCAGGTTTATTCACAACCCTGTTATGAAGGGCATTTGGCGTATGGGTACTGTGCCGCCGTCCAATATTGAATATACATCCTCCTTGAAGGACTATCCGTACGGAATAAAATTGATCCCGGATAAAATTGATATTTATTCCGAAGAAAATGTCGCAAAAAGGTCATATTGGCTGGAGGTTTGTGCAAATTGCCACAGCGACAGGTTTGCGGATACTTACCTGAAATCACTGGATCAATTCATGTTCCAGGCGCATACGCTTGCTGATCAAGCGCAAAAGGTTGTTGAGGATCTGATTGCGGATGGAATATTGTATCCTGATGCGGCCAACCGTGATCCTTTCCCGTTAAGCGACGGAATTGTGAAAGAGCTTAATGCGGATTTCCTTGGCGAGCCGGTTTATAACGCCTTCAAGACGTTAAATGGCAAATTCCCGGTTGTTGGACCAATCCTGGGCGTTTATGGTATGTTCTTACAGTCACAGGATAATCCTTCTCACATAGAGAACGAATACAACAGATTATGGTTCTGGTACAAACTACAGGGATATAAAGGCACGGCACACGCACAGCAGGACGTTTCCTGGTGGTGGGGACAAGCTCCTATGATGATGTCAATGACAAGGATTCAGTCTGAAGCTGCAAGGTTAAGAAGAGAAGCCGCTCTTGAGAAAAAATAATCGCCAGGTAAAAAGCGGTTAAACACAAAAATAAAAAGCCCATGATATTCACATATCATGGGCTTTTTTATTGAATACCTCCAAATTCAGAACTCCTGAAATGCCATTTCTGTCAAAAATTTCTTAAGTCCGGCAATATCCGTGAGAAAGGAGAATATTTGGCAGGAGGAGTATCATTGGAGTGGGGAAAATGGTATGATCCCTGTTTTTAACATTATTTTGTTAAAGAATGCGTCTGAAAAAATATTTTTAAGTCGTAAGTCGAGTCGGCCACAACTTATGACTTTTCAATGCTTTGCGACAAATATTTGCACTTGATTTTGTTCGTTACTTCCGGTA
>Ga0194127_10000920_pt1 | contig 45168 bp, 32 predicted proteins | sample TA2KigC100mmetaG_FD_148624 | JGI IMG/M metagenome (GOLD analysis project Ga0194127, IMG submission 148624) | Freshwater microbial communities from Lake Tanganyika, Tanzania - TA2015036 Kigoma Deep Cast 100m | ecosystem: Environmental > Aquatic > Freshwater > Lake | place: Tanzania: Lake...
GATTGACCGCCCCCGTCAGACCCCGACGATGCCGAGCGGCGGCGCGGTCCTCCACGCGCCGCCGGTGAAGTCCGGAATCGAGACGGACGCGCCGTCGTTCCGCACCGAGCGTTCCGTCAGCTCGACCAGCGAACTCCACGCGGCGCCGTCGTAGACATCCTGGTCGAGGGGAAGTCCGTTCAGCAGGCAATGGACCAGCCGGTATTCCATGATGTAGTCCATGCCGCCGTGTCCGCCGTTGGCCCGGGCGATTTCGCCGATCTTCGCCCAGAGCGGATGCGTGTGCTGCGCCTTCAGGCCGGCCAGGTCCTTCTCCGGCATCCAGTCGTGGGCCTTGGGTTCCAGCGCCACCCGAAGGGGGAACGACGCCAGGGTGCCCTTCGTGCCCGAGATCAGGTTCAGCCGGCTGTAGGGACGCGGCAGGTGTCGCGCGTACTGGATCATGATCGTGCGACCCCGCTCGGTGCGGACGATCGTCGTGTTCATGTCCCCCGCCGCGTAGGCCACCTTGCCGCGCGGGTCGTTTTCCCCGAACTTCGCGCGGATGTACGGCGTAAGCCCGAACTCGCCCGACTCGAGCGAGACGAGCCGGCTCATGCGATCGCCGCGGTTGATGCCCAGGATCTGGCAGATGGGCCCGAGCCCGTGCGTCGGATACGAGTTCCCGCAATGCAGGCGGTGGTACTCGAGCGGGTAGTTCTTGTAGTACGTCCCGTCCAGCAGCCCGGCGCGCAGTTCGTGGATGTAGCCGCAGTCGCCGTGGACCAGGTCCCCGAGGATGCCGCGGCGGGCCAGGCAGAGGGCGAAGAGCTCGTCTTCTCCGTAGCAGCAGTTCTCGAGCATCATGCAGTGCAGGCGCGAGCGCTCCGCGGCGCGGACCAGCCGCCAGCAGTCCTCGACGGTCATCGCCATCGGGACCTCGGTGCAGACGTGCTTGCCGCAGGCCATCGCGTGCAGGGCCATGGGCGCATGCCAGTGCCACGGCGTGCAGGCGTAGACGAGGTTGACATCCTCCCGCTCGCACAGCCCGCGGAACACCTGCTCGGACCCCGCGTAGATCGCAGGCGCCGGATGCCCCGCCGCCACGATGTCGGCCGCGGCCTTCGCGGCACGGTCCTCGAAGACGTCGCACACGGCGACGATCCGTACGCGCGGGATCCGGCACAGGCGGCGGACGCCGCCGGGCCCCCGGTGGCCGAGCCCGATGAACCCGATTCGAACCTCGTCGAGCGGCGGGGCCCGGAAGCCCATCATCGATCCCCCCGCGCCCGCCCCGCGGACCGTCGCGCAACCGGCCGCGTGGACCATCGACACCGCACCCGTCACCGCTGCGGCCTTCAGGAACTCCCTCCGGTCCGTCCTCATGCGTCCTCCTCCCGACGTCGGCCACCCCGACGGCTCCAGCCTAGAAACTGATCACCTCGGCCCGCCGCACCTTCCGCAGCGCCGCGGCCCGCCAGTCCGCGCCGGACATGCGCAGGGCCAGTTCGACGGCCAGGTGGCGGACCCCGCCGCGCGGCATCGCATGGCGGCCCAGCCCCTGCAGGCACGAGGGACAGTTCGTCAGGATCACGTCCGCCGCGGGGTTCCCGCGCACGGCCCCGCCCAGCGCCTCCGCCTTCCGGTGCAGCATGGCGTGGCTGATGTCCGGCCGCGACATCGCCAGCGTGCCGGCCTCGGAGCAGCAGTGCGGCACCGGCACGAGACGCGCGCCCGCCAGGACCTCGAAGGCCTCCACCGCGCGGCCGTCGAGCGAATCGTGGCACGGCGCGTGGTAGAGGCAGGTCCCGCCCCCGCCCGGCCGCGCGCCGCGCTCCTGCGCGAAGCGGGCCAGGTCGACCACCGGCGCGCCGAAGATGCGGCCGGCCTCCATCTGGCCGAGCGCCTCGCGGCACGTGCCGCACGTCACCACGACCGCGTCGAACGAGAGGTAGGCGAACATCTCGCGGATCTGGGCGAAGACGATCGTGTCGCGCAGCGCGATCCGGCCGTGCGGCTCCCCCTTGGCGTTGGCGCGATGCGGGAACCCGCAGCACAGGAACGGCGGCGGCAGGACGACCCTCGCGCCCATCTCCAGCAGGACGTGCAGCGCGGCAAGGGAGACGTCCGACTGGAGGCGCTCGGAGCCGCACCCGGGGAAGTAGAAGGCGCTGGCCCGCGGCTCGCCCTCCGGCGCGAATACGAGGACCTGGTTCGGGCCGCAGTCGGGCAGCCCGTCGCGCAGCGTGCCCGGCGACGCCGGCGGCACCGGCGAGCGGAGGATGTCCAGCGGGGCGCGCGGGCCGAGCACGCGGGCCGCGGTCCGCTGCGCGAACCCGCCGGCGCGGACGACCGCCGCGCGGAAGGCCCGGTTGAACAGCGGCGAACGGCTCTCGAGATAGCGCAGCGTCGCGCGCGTCGCCGGGGCCGTGTGCTTGTAGCCGCGGGCGACCAGGATCCCCCGCTCCAGCACCGAGACCTCGCCGGTGTCGATCGAGACCGGACACGGCTTCAGGCACTTGTGGCAGATGGTGCAGTGGTCGGCGACGTCCTCGAGCTCGCGCAGGATGCCGAATCGGGCCGACCGCTCGCGCTGGGCGCCGTAGAGCAGCGCCTCGATCAGCGCGCCGATCGCCAGGTTCTTGTTCCGCGGATGGTAGAACAGGCCGCGCGGCGGGTGGAAGACGCAGCAGTTCGGCTTGCACTTCCCGCAACGGACGCACTGCGCGATCTTGAGGGCCAGTTCCTCCAGCTTGCCGAACTGCAGGATCCGCGCCTCGAGCTTCAGCAGGTTGAACGACGGGGTGTAGATGTGCTGGATCACCGCCCGGTCGGACAGCTTGCGCGGGTTCATCCGCCCGTCCGGATCGACGCCGGCGCGGTAGGCGTCGAGGTCGCGGAGGAACCCCTCGTCGAGATACCGGAGCTTGGTGATGCCGATGCCGTGCTCGCCGGAGCAGACGCCCCCGAGACGGGCGACCTCCGCCATGACCCGGTCGACCACCCGCTCGGCGCGGCGCATCATGATCCGGTCGTTCGACATCACCGGGATGTTCACGTGCACGTTGCCGTCGCCGGCGTGCATGTGCGTCGCGATGACGATGCGCCGGCGGCGCACGTCCTCGTGCAGCTCGCCGAGCTCCGCGACCAGCGCCTCGTAGCCCTGCAGGAGGCCCTCGAGCTCGGCGCGCGCCGCGGACGGCACGGCCATCGAGCGGAGGTCCTCCGGACCGGCCGCGGCGAGGCGCGCCTGGGCCCGCTCGCACACGTCGACGGCGGGCGCGACCTTGTCCGCCAGCCACGGCGAGCCGGCGCGGGACGGGGCCTCGCGCAGGAGCGCCGCCGCGCGGACGAGGAAGACGTGCTGCGCGTGCCGCTCCTCCTCCAGGTTCACCTCCGCGCAGATCCGCGCGAAGTCCGCCAGGGCGTCGAGCGGAAGGACGACGTCCTCGTTGAGCTTGAAGGCATTCGTCCGCGCGGCGATCGCGCCGAGCTTCTTCCGGTCGTCCCAGAAGAGACGCGCCTCGGCGCGGTCCCGGGCCTCGAACAGGTGCGTGTTGTCGTGGCCCGCGAGCAGCGCGCGGATGCGCGCCACGCCGCGCGCGACCTGCGCGTCGTCGCGGCCGACGATGTCGACGAGCAGCACGGCCTTCGGCGTGCCGGCGCGGGCCGCCTTGACCTGGTAGCCGATGGCCCGGACGTACTCGTCGTCGAAATGCTCGAGCGCCTGGAGCACCTCCTCGCCGCCGAGGGGGAACGCGCCGACGATCCGGTGGATGACGCGGCTGGCCTCGTCCATGTCGGGCCCGAAGAACTCGAGGCAGAGGGTCGCCACGGCCTCGTAGCGCGGGTAGAGGACAAACTCGGCCGACGTGATGACGCCGTCGGTGCCCTCCTTCTGCACGCCGGGAAGCCCCTGCAGCGCCTTGTTCGTGATGTCCTTCCACAGTCCCCGACGCTTGATGGCGTCGCCGCGCAGGTCCAGCGTTCGGACGACCGCGCCGTCCGCGCCGGCGATCGTCCACGACAGGACGTCGTCCGGCAGGATCTTGCGCAGCGGGTGGTTCGTCCGCCGCACGGTCCAGCGGACCCCGCCGGGCATGGCGATGGAGTAGCCGAGGAGGTTGTCCAGACATGACCCCCAGAGCACCGCGGTCTTCCCGCCGGCGTTCTCGGCGATGTTCCCGCCGATCGTGCTGGCCCAGGCGCTGGTCGGATCGGTGGCGAAGACGAGGCCGCGCTCGGCGGCGTGGTCCATCGCGTGCTCGGTGATGACGCCGGCCTCCAGCCGCAGGACCGATCCGGTCGTCCGGCCGCCGTCGGGCCCGACGAACTCCCGGACCTCGATGCCGTGGATGCGGTCGAGCTTCTCGGTGTTGACGACGATGCAGTCCGGCTCCAGCGGCACGGCCCCGCCGGTCAGGCCGGTGCCGGCGCCCCGCGGCACGGCGTGGAGGTCGAGCGAGGCGATGGCGGTCAGCAGCGGGGCGACCTGGGCCTCCTCCGTCGGCATCACGACGGCCAGCGGGAGGTGGAGGCGCCAGTCGGTCGCGTCCGTGCAATGGCTGACCCGGGCGAAGGCGTCGAAGAGGACGTTCTCGCGGCCGACGACGGCGCCGAGGCGCGAGGCGATCCGCTGGCGCTGCCGGGGCACCGCCGCGATCTCGCGCTGGAACGACTCGATCAGGCCGCGGCAGGCGGAGAGCACGCCGATGACGAGATCGTCGCCCCCCGAGTGCTTCTCGATGATGGCGAGATCGTCCGCCAGATCGCGGTACAGCCGCCGCCGCCGCGCCGGGTCGGCCACGATCTGCTCGTAGAGGTAGGCGTTCCGCCGGTGCACGAGCACCTCGCCGATGACCCGCAGCAGGAGGCGCGCGGAGCGCCCCGTGACGCGGCGGGAGCGCAGCGCCTCGAGTTTCTGCCACACGTCCTCGCCGAGGATCCAGGCGATCGCCTGGCGGTCGTCGGCGGACGTGTAGTTGAACGGGATTTCGCGGTGGCCGAGATCCGGATTCACAACGCCCGATCGTGCAGGATTGCGGCGGGTGAATCAAACCGCTTCAGTGGAACAGCATCGCGACCCCGGCGAACGCGAGGACCGCGCCGGCGACCGACCGGACCGTGATCCGCTCGCGATGGATGAAGTGGCTGACGGGGATGATCAGGACCGGCGTCGTCGCAGCGAACGTCTGCGCCAGCCCGGCCGGGATCAGGGTCATGGCGTACATCAGCAGCCACACGCCGGCGACGGGCCCCGCGGCGGCGCCGAGCGCAACCGTCGCAACCGCCGTGCGATCGCGGAGGGCGGCCCGGAGGCGCGGCCCCTCCCGGCGGAGCGCGGCGAAGACTAGGAAACCGGCGGCGCCGGCCAGCACGCGGATCGCCGTGGCGTCGAACGCGGAGTCGATCGTCCGCAGCCCGACCTTGGCGACGGTCATCCCGGCGGCCTGTCCGACCGCCCCGCCGAAGGCCAGCGCCCCGCCGCGCCAGGTGAACCGCAGCGGGGTTCCGGCCCCCTGCCGCTCGGTCACCACCACCGCCACGCCGGCGAGGGTGACGGCCATGGCCGCCATCTCGAACGGCGTCAGCCGCTCGCCGAGGAAGACCGCCGCCAGCACGGCGGTCATCGGCGGCGCGAGGGACATGATCAGCAGGCTGTGGCGGGGGCCGATCTCCACGAGCGCCCGCATCAGGCACAGGTCGCCGAAGAAGAAGCCGACGAGGCCCGAGAGGGTCATCCACAGCCAGCCGGACGCGGAGGCGTCGAACGGGAGCGGCCGGCCGTCGACCGCCAGTCCGATCGCCGCGAAGAGCGCCAGCGCGATCGTCATGCGGATCACGTTGACCGGCAGGGAACCGATCCGCGCCCCGGCCAGCGAGAACGACGTCGCGCTGACGGTCCAGCAGACCGCCGTCAGCACCGCCGCCCATTCGCCGGAGTGCGCCATGAGGACGCTAGTCGAACCGCGGCGGGACTTCCCACATGTCGACCGAGCGTCCCATGCGGTCCTTCAGCGTCCGGGTGGCCTTGGCCAGTTCGTCCACCGTGCCGGGCGGAAGCATCAGGCCCCCGGCCCGCGCGTTGCGGCGCGACTGCAGGGCGTTCTCGGACCCGACGATGGCGGCGGCGACCCCCTTCTGGGCGCTCAACCACGACAGGGCGACGCTGCCCATCGGCTCGCCGAGATCCGCCGCGATGCGACGGATCGCGGCGATGGCCTCGAAGGTCTCCTTCTCGAACCCCGCCTGCTTGTGCGGCGCATCCGCGCGCGTGTGGTTGAAATGGCGCGCCTTCGCCACGCGCGGGGGGACGTCGTCCGGCCGTTCGTAGCGCCCCGTGAGCAGCCCCAGGAACAGCGGCGCCCGGCAGAGCACCGACATCTGCTGCTTCACGCACAGCGGAAGCACGTCGGCCTCCGCCGCGCGGAACAGCAGGTTGTAGCTGACCTCGGTGCAGACCGGCGGCGTCGGGCACTTGATCGCGCGGGCGAGGTTGTGGGCGCCGTAGCGGCAGACGCCGATGGCGCGGATCTTGCCCTGTTCCCGGAACTTGTCGAGCTGGCCGAGGATGTCCGACGCCGGCAGCCGGGGGTGCGGAAGATCGACCATGTAGAGGTCGATGTGGTCCGTCTGGAGGTTCTGAAGGCTGCGGTCAAGCGCCAGGCCCAGTTCCCGGGGCGGGTGGTTTTCGGGACCCGTCTTGGTCGCGAAGAACACGTGATCGCGCACCTCGCAGAGCGCCGAACCGATCCGCCGCTCGCCGAGGCCGTCGCCCTCGGAGTCGGACATGACGAAGAGATTGACGCCCTCGTCGAACGCCGCCTCGATCGCCCCGAAGGCGTCGTCGTCCGACGGCGGCTCCTCGCCCGGCCGCCCGCTGATCGCGTAGGCCCCGAACGCGATCGTCGACACCTTCATGTCCGTCTTGCCCAGCTGAACGTATCTCATGGCACCCGACTCCCGCCGCCGGCCGGCGGCAACCCGATGGACAGAATCGATGGAGCAAGACTACTCCCTCACCGTGCTCCCGTCGATATCGCCCCCGCCCCCTGCGCCCCGTCCCTCGCCCCTCCTCTTCGCCCCTCACCCCTCCGGCGGCACCGCCTCGACGACGCGGTCGTCCGCGCGGGCGCGGATGGCGCCGCCGGGCGGCACGACGATGAACGCGTCCTCCTCCCACGGGCCGTTGACCAGGAGACGGAGGACCGTGAGGTCGCCGTCCATCGACACGAAGCGCCAGCCGCGCGACTCCGCCCGCGCCCGGGCCTCCGGCTCGAAGACGGCGTCGGGGCCGACCCCGGTGCGGATGTAGAGCATCTGCGAGTAGTGCGTCGCGCCGCCCCCGAGCGTCTCGGCGATGTAGGCCGCGTTGTCCTCGCCGTACTCGCGGACGAGTTCGTCGTACGACAGGTCGAGCCCGAGCTGGTGCGGAATGCCCGCCTGGCGCAGCTCCCCCTGCGCCTCGCCGCGCTCGATCCAGCCGGGCGTGAGGAAGTAGGTGCCGGGATGCGCGTCGAAGACCTCGCGGTAGCGCCGGTGCCCGCCGACGAAGAGGCCGATGCAGTCGTGCGAGCGCGGCAGCACCAGCGGAAGCCCGCGCGCGCGGACGCCGGCCAGCCCGTTGTTGCAGAGTCCGTAGCCGAGCAGGATGCGGTCGTACCCCGCCGCGTCCACGGCGTCCACCCGCGCCTGCAGCCGCTCCCGCATCTCCGCCGACTTCATGTCGTGCAGGCCCTTCGGGATGAACTCGAGGTCGATCGTGTGCGGCGAGGCGGCGGCGAGCGAACACAGCTCCCTCTGGAGCACCTCGCAGGCGATCAGTTTCAGACGCATGGCGCTAGGTTCCTTCCTCGCGGCCCCGAATTCAAGCCGCCGGCCGGGCTCGAATCCCCGACGGACTCGAGGCGCAGCGGCGCGGGGTCGCGGCCGGATCCATGCAGGCGTCGGGCGGGGTGGGCCCGAGCACGGTGTGCCGGCCGGTGATGGGGGCCGGCGCACGCGGCGGGCCTACGCGCCATCGCCCGGCGGCTCCCCACGGCCCGGGTCGGAGCGGAAGACGACGCGGTCGAACGGGACCTCGGGGACCGCCGCACGGATGCGCGCGAGGAGGTCCCGGAGCCCGCGCTCCGCCTCGAACTGGATGACCGGATGGTCCGTGAAGACGACCAGCGTCCGGCCGCGGATGCCCTCGGACGGACCCGGCCGCAGGTGGGCGGCGTAGCGCGGACCGACGATCTGCGGCCAGGCTTCCGCCAGGCGCGCCTTCCACGGCGGGGCGGCGCGGCAGACATCCTCCCAGAGGCGCGGCAGGAGATCCGCCACCTTGCGCGACGCATCAACGGGCGGGGGCGCGCGCCTCGCACCCGAGCTGGGCCAGATGCCGTCCGGGGGGCGGCGTTTCATGCGACCTCGCAGAGGATCCCCTTGAGATAGCCGCTCTCGGGGAACGTCGCCAGTTCGGGGTGGTCGAAGGGCTGCCCCGAGCGGCCGATGATCCGCACGTCGCGCCGCGCATCCACCGCGGCCCAGCGGAGCATCGTGGTGAAGTCGTCCTCCGACACCAGCCCCGAGCACGAGTAGGTCGCGAGGATCCCGCCCGGGGCGAGCAGCTTCATCGCGAGGAGGTTGATGTCCTTGTAGGCCCGCATGCCGCGCTCCTTCTGCCCGGCGCTGAAGACGAAGCGCGGCGGATCGAGCACGATCAGGTCGAACGTGCGGCCCTCGTCGCGGAACCGGCGCAGCGCCGTCGGGACGTCGGCCTTGCGGTAGTCGACCGGGATCGCCGTCCCGTTCATCGCGTGGTGCCGGCGCGCGGCGTCCAGCGCGGCCTCGGACGAGTCGAGCCCGGTGATCTCCGCGGCCCCCGCGCGGGCGGCGGGCACCTCGAAGGCGCCGGAGTAGCAGTAGCCGCTCAGCATGCGCCGGCCGGGCGCCCACGCGGCGACGCGGCGACGGTTGTCGCGCTGGTCGAGGAAGAAGCCCGTCTTCTGCCCGCCCGCGGGGTCGGCCTCGAAGGCGCAGCCGTTCTCGCGGAAGCGGACCGGACCGGTGTGCGTGCTGCGCGCGGCCAGGGCGGCCGGGTCGACCCCCTCGCGCTCCGCCGCGTCGGGCTCGGCCGCCACGACGACCGCCGACAGGCCGGTCGCGTCGCGCAGCGCGGCGAGGATGTCGTCCATCCAGGCCTCGACCGCGGCGGCATGGACGCGGAGCGAGAGGACCTCCGCGTAGCGGTCGACGATGAGTCCCGAGACGCCGTCGGCCTCGGAGAACACGAGCCGGAAGGCGTCGGTATCGGTGGGACCGTGCTTCGCCACGCGGGCGGCACGCCGGGCCACGGCCTCCCGGATGCGCGCCGCCACGAGGTCCGGTCCCGCGGCGGTGTCCGGCCGCCACGAGTAGAGCCGGAGGGCGAGGTCGGCCCCGGGATGGAAGACGCCGGAGGCCAGCCAGTCGCCGCCCGAGGAGAGAACATCGGCCACGGCCAGGCCCTCGCCCGCGCCGCCGGCATCGGCGATGGCACCGGAGAAAACCCACGGGTGCCGGTTGAGAACGCTGCGTTCCCGTCCCGGCTTCAGGCGGACCGTGATGCGCGGAAGATCCATGGCCCGATCCTATCACAGACCGGCCGCAGCCCAGGCGGCGATCCGCTCGACGTCGCCGGCGCCGATCACGAGCAGCAGGTCGCCCGGACGGAGGTCCGACCGGAGCGCCGCCCAAGCCGCTTCCAGCGAACCGGCGGGCTCGACCGGCACGCCGCCCTGCCGGCGGAATTCCGCCAGGAGATCGTCGGACGTCCCGCCGGGCAGCGGGGCCTCCGAGGCGGCGTAGACGGGCGCGAGAACCAGCCGGTCCACGCCGCGGAACGCCGGAGGGAACTGCGGACCGAGCGCGCGCGTCCGCGTGTAGCGATGGGGCTGGAAGACCGCGACGAGCCGGTCGAACGCGAACCCCTCGCGAACCGCGTCCAGAAGCGCGCGGATCTCCGCCGGATGGTGGGCGTAGTCCGAGAAGACGCGGATCCCGCCGCGATCGAGGAACGGCTCCAGGCGGCGGCGGGCGGGCCGGAACCCGGCCAGCGAATCGAGCACCGGGCCCGGGGACGCGCCCGCGGCCAGCGCCGCCGCAATGGCGCCAAGGGCATTGAGCACGTTGTGCCGTCCGGGCACGGGCAGGCGCGCGCGCCCGAGCCGGCCGCCGAAGGCCACGACGTCGAACTCCTGCGCCGTCCCGTCGACCCGCCTCGCCTCGCCGCGCACGTCGGATGCCGGGTCGAGGCCGAAGCCGACGGCACCCGCGCGCCGGCCGGCGATCCGCGTGGCGACCTCGTCGTCCCGGCCGTAACAGACCGTGCCCCGCGTGCGCGCGACGACCGACTCGAAGACCGCGTGGAAGGCGGCGACGTCTTCGAAGTGCTCCATGTGGTCGAAGTCGACATTGGTCACGATCGCGATCTCGGGCGCGTAGAGCGCGAGGGTCCCGTCGCTCTCGTCGGCCTCGACGACGAGCCAGTCCGACGTTCCCGTCCCGGCCACGCCGCCCAGGATGTCCACCTCGCCGCCGATGCAGAACGACGGATCCAGACCCGCGGCGCGGAACGCCTGCGCGGCCATCGTCGTGGTGGTCGTCTTCCCGTGGGTCCCGCAGACGGCGACGCCGCGCGCCGTGGCGACAACCGCGGCGAGGGCTTCGCCGCGCGCGCTGACCGGCACCGCGGCGGCCAGCGCCGCGCGGACCTCGGGATGCGTGGCCGGCACCGCGGCCGTCCGGACGAGCCAGTCGGGCGGCGGCGCCACGTGGGCGGGACCGTGTCCGAGGGCGACCGCGATGCCGGAGGCCTCGAGCGAATCCGTCAGCCGGTTCCGGGCGGTATCGCACCCGGTGACCCGCATCCCGCGGGCGGCGAGGAGGCGGGCCAGGCCGGCGACGCCGACGCCGCCGATGCCCATGCAGTGCACGGTGCCGCCGCGCCGGAGCGCCGACTGCGCCCGTTCAAGCGGATTCGGAGACGTGTTCATGCGCGACCTGCTCGACGAGGTTCGCCAGGGCCTCGGCGCCGTCGGTCCGTCCGCCGCGCGACAACGCCGTACGCATGCGGCCGAGCCGCGGCCTCGCCTTCATCATGCCCGTCAGGTACTCGGCCAGCCACCCGCAGTCGAGGTCCTTCTCCTCGACCATGTCCGCGGCGCCGTGCTTGGCCATCGCCTTCGCATTCGCGAACTGGTGATTGCGCGCCGCGAAGGGATACGGCACCAGCAGGGCGGGCAGCGCGAAGATCATCAGTTCCGTGCAGGTCGCGGCGCCCGAACGGCAGATCGCGAGGTCCGCCTGCCGGTACATCGAGGCGATGTCGTGCGAGAAGGCGTGCACCTCGTGCGCGACGCCGGCGGCCTCGTAGGCGGAGCGCACGCGCGCCTCGTCCGCCGTGCCCGTCAGGTGCAGGAACCGCATCGCCCGGCCGTCGCGCCCCAGCATGCGCACCGTCTCGGTGACGGTCTCGTTGAGGCGCCGCGCGCCGCGGCTGCCGCCGGTGACCAGCACCGTGAAGAGGCCGCCCGGGGCGCGTTCCCCGTGCGCCGCGCGGCGGTCGATGAGGTCCTGCCGCAGCGGCATGCCGGTGATCGTGATCTCGCGGCGGGGGAGGTAGTAGCGCGTCTCCTCGAAGACGGCGGCCACGGCGGCGGCGCGGCGCGACAGCATCGCCACGGCGCGCCCGGGGATGACGTTGGACTCGTGCAGCACCACGGGGATGTCGAGCTTGAACGCCGCGCGCGCGGGCCCGACGGAGGCGTAGCTGCCCATCGCCAGGAGCACGTCGGGCGGCTCCTTCGCCATCACGCGGTGGCAGGTGCGCGAGGCCCGCAGCAGCGAGAGCGACGTGCGGACCACGCGCCACCCGGGCAGGCCGGCGGTGAACCCCTCGGCGGGCACGGTGTGCACGGGGCCGTCCCATCCCCGCACCGCCGACGCCTCGACGTCCTTGCCCGCGAGCCACAGGGTGACCGCGTGCCCGCGGTTGCGCAGCACCGCGGCCGTCGCCAGCCCCGGGAAGATGTGGCCGCCGGTGCCCCCGCACGCCAAGTGCACGTTCCATCGTCTCGTCGTCCCGTCGTTGCGCCCGTTTCCATGGTCAGGTCCATCCGTCCCATCCGCGCCGCTCCAGCACCTCGCCGGCGAGGTACAGGGACCCGGCGATGCAGACCCAGCCGCCGGCCTCTCGCGCCCAGTCGAGCGCGGCGGCGAGACCCGCGTCGACCGAATCTGCCGCCTCGGCGCCGATCCCGGCCGCGCGGGCGGCGTCGCGGAGAGCCGCCGGCGGCGCGGCGCGTTCGCAGCGCACCGGCACCGTCCAGCACCGGGTCGCCGCCGGGGCGATCGCCCGGAAGAACCCGGCGGCATCCTTGTCCGCCATCACGCCGGCCACAAGCCCGATCGGACGCCCGCCGCGCAGCTCGTCCAGCGCGCCGGCCAGCGCCCGGGCGCCATGGGGATTGTGCGCGCCGTCGAGGAGGACCGGCGGATCCCGGTCGAGCACCTGGAGACGCGCAGGCCATCGTACGGACTCGAGGCCCCGCACAAGGGACGCCGCGCCGACCGCCACCCCGGTCGCATCGCCGAACGCCTCGACGACCGCGACGGCGACCGCCGCGTTGGCGGCCTGGTGCCGGCCGAGGAGCGGAAGGCGCACCGGCGGGAAGTCGGTCTGCGACGTCGAGATCGACAGGCGCTGCCCGTCCAGCCCGGCGGGCCGGCGCCGCACCGACACCGCGGCGGCGGCATCGATCAGCGTCGATCCGGCGGCGGATGCGGCGGCACGGATCACGGCGACGGCGTCCGGGTGCGTCGCGCCGCAGACGACGGGGCGCCCCGGCTTGACGATGCCGGCCTTCTCCGCCGCCACCGCCGCAATCGTCCGCCCGAGGTACTCGCCGTGGTCGAGGTCGACCTCGCAGATCGCGGCGACGAGCGGGTCGACGACGTTCGTCGCATCCCAGCGTCCGCCCAGCCCCGTCTCGATCACCGCCGCCTGCACGCCCGCGCGCCGGAAGTGCTCGAACGCGACGGCGGTGCCGATCTCGAAGAAGGTCGCCTCCCCCGCCCCGCCGCCGGCAGCCCGCGCCGCCTCCGTCTCGACGGCATCGATGCAGGCGGCGAGGTCGGCGTCGCCGACCGGCGCCCCGTCGACGCGGATGCGCTCGTGGAAACGGACGAGGTGCGGCGAGGTGTAGAGCCCGGTGCGGACTCCCTCCGCGCGCAGGATCGACTCGACCATCGCGCAGACCGAACCCTTGCCGTTCGTCCCCGCGACGTGAACGGCGGCGAAGGCGCGCTCGGGGCGGCCGAGGAGGTCGAGGATGCGCCGCACCCGCTCCGTGCCCGGCCGGATGCCGTGCGTCGCGCGCAGGTACAACCGCCCGAGGGCCGCATCGAGTGAGGCGGGAGAGGTCACCGGCGCACGCGGGCGGCGGTCAGGCCGACGCCGGGGTCGCCGCCGGCGCCCCGGTCATGTACGACAGGATGCCGACCAGCGTCGCCTTCAGATCGCGCCGGTGGAGCACCATGTCGAGCAGCCCGTGCTGGAGGAGGAACTCCGACTTCTGGAAGCCGGGCGGCAGCTCCTGCTGCGTCGTCTCCCGGATCACGCGCGGACCCGCGAAGCCGATCAGCGCGTTCGGCTCGGCCAGGATCACGTCGCCGAGCGTCGCGTAGCTCGCCATGACGCCGGCGGTCGTGGGATTGGTCAGGACCGTGATGTAGGGCAGCTTCGCGGCGGCATGCCGCGCGACGGCCGCGCTGGTCTTGGCCATCTGCATGAGGCTGAGCATGCCCTCGTACATGCGGGCGCCGCCGGAGGTGCAGACCACGACGACCGGGAGCTTCCGCGCCGTGCCCCGCTCGATGGCGCGGGTGATCTTCTCGCCCACGACCGAGCCCATGCTGGCGCCGAGGAACGAGAAGTCCATCACCGCCAGCGAAATCGCGTGCGGGCCGATGCGGGCGCCGCCGCAGGTGACCGCGTCCTTCTGGCCGGTCTTGCGCATGTTCTGCTCGAGCTTCTCCGCGTAGGACGCCTCGCCCACGAAGTCCAGCGCATCGGCGCTCCGGAGGTCCGCGTCCCACTCCTCGAAGGAGCCGGGCTCGGTGAGAAGGGCGATGCGCTCCTCGCGGCCCAGGGGAAAGTGATGGTCGCACTTGGGGCACACGCCGAGCGCCTCGGCGAGTGCGTTCTTGTAGATCATCTCGCCGCAGGACGGGCACTTGACCCAGAGCCCGTCGGGGATGTCGCGTTTGCGGACCTTGACGGTCGCGTAGTTCGTCTTCTTCCCGAAAAGCGCCATATGCCGGAATCCTCCGTCCGCCGCCCCGGGCGCACCGGTCAACCGCGTGCGACCGTGACGGCCGAAACCGATGCCGCACCGCCGGCCTTCAGGGCCGCCGCGCACTCGTTGGCGGTCGCCCCGGTGGTCATGACGTCGTCCACCAGCAGCACCCGGCGACCGCGCAACGGGCACATCCTGCGCGCCCGAAACGCGCCGCGGACGTTATCAGCCCGCCCGGGGACTGTCAAACGGGTCTGGGTCGGCGTCGGCTTCACCCGGACCGCCGTTCCGCGGGCGGGAAGGCCCAGCCGCCGCGCGAGATCCCGCCCCAGTTCCGCGGATTGGTTGAAGCCGCGCATCCGGCGCCGCGTCGCATGCAGCGGCACCCAGGTCACCAGGTCGAACGCCAGGGCCGGGAAATGCACCCGCACCGCGGCCTCGAGCAACGCCCCGAGGTCGGAAACAACCCAAAGGTGGTTGTTGTACTTCAGGTTCCGAATGGCCTCCCCGGCGGCCCCCTCGTAGCGGACGGCCGACCGGGCCCGGTCGAAGCCGGCGGACCGCCCCGCGCACAGCGCGCAGGTGAAGGCGTGATCCACACGGCCCGAGACCGGATCGCCGCAGCGCTCGCAGAAGGGGGGCTGGATGAACTGGAGGTCGGCAAGGCAGTCCCAGCACAGGTGATGACCGTCCGCCGTCACCTCCGCCCCGCAGCCCGCGCAGACGCGCGGGAACACCAGATCGAGCAACGGTCCGATCATGCGTCGCCGCCTCCGGCCCGATCATGGCGCACCGCGGGCGGCCGCGCGAGCCGAAACGGAGGGGGCGCGGGCCGCGCGGCCAGCGCTCGCCCGGCCCCCCTCTCCCGGTTCCCGTTTCCCGCCCCTACCGGCGCACCGAACCGAACGAGCGCACGCCGCGGAACGGACGCGCGCCATGCCCGCCGCCCGGATGGCCGCCGCCGCCATGCCCGCCGCGGGGGGCGGCGTGCGAACGGCCCGGCTGTCCGCGACCGGTCTTGGGCGGCGGACGCGCCGCGGCGCCCGTCGCGTTGCGGGCGGTCTCGGAATGGAACGGGTGGGCGGACTCCACGGGCACGGGGCGGCGGACCAGCCGCTCGATCGAACGCAGGTCGTCGCGTTCCTCGGCGCAGCAGAACGAGATCGCATCGCCGTCCGCCCCCGCGCGGGCCGTGCGGCCGATGCGGTGGACGTAGGTCTCCGGCTCCGCGGGCAGGTCGTAGTTGATCACGTGCGTGATCCCGTCGACATCGATGCCGCGCGCGGCGATGTCCGTCGCGACCAGCACGCGGACGCGCCCGGCCTTGAAGCCCGCCAGCGCGCTGGTGCGCGCGGACTGGCTCTTGTTGCCGTGGATGGCCGAGGCGGGGACCCCGACGCGCCCGAGTTTCTCCGCGACGCGGTTGGCGATGTGCTTCATCCGCGTGAACACGATCACGCGGTCGATCCCGGGATCGCGCAGCAGGTGCGCGAGGAGGTCGTCCTTGCGCGGCTTGTCGACGAACATCACCGACTGCGCGATGCGCTCCACCGCCGGAGCCTCGGGCCGGATCGCAACGTGCACGGCGTCGCGCACGAGCGTCCGGGCGAGTTCGACGACCTCGGGCGCGAGGGTCGCCGAGAAGAACAGCGACTGGCGCCGCGCGGGCAGCGCCGCGATGACCTTGCGGATGTCGCGGATGAAGCCCATGTCCAGCATGCGGTCGGCCTCGTCCAGGACGAAGATCTCGACCGCGTCCAGCCTGGCGAACCCCTGCTGCATCAGGTCCAGCAGGCGGCCCGGCGTCGCGATGGCGATGTCCACGCCCCGGCGCAGCGCCTGCACCTGCGGGTTCTGCCCCACCCCGCCGAAGATCACGGTGTGCGTGACGCCGCGGACGTGGCGTCCGTAGGTCTTCACGCTGTCGCCGATCTGCGCGGCGAGTTCCCGGGTCGGCGCGAGGATCAGCACGCGCGGGCGCATCGACGCGGCGGGCCGGGGGTGCGTCACCAGGTGCTGCAGGATCGGCAGCACGAACGCCGCCGTCTTGCCGGTGCCGGTCTGCGCGCAGCCGAGCAGGTCGCGCCCCGTCAGCAGGTGCGGTATCGACTGCACCTGGACGGGCGTCGGCGTGGTGTAGCCCTCCTCCGCCACCGCGCGCCGGATCGGCGGCAGGAGCAGGGAGAAGACATCCCCCGACGGCGCCGCGGACGGCGCGGGCGGATGCGGGGCCGGACCGCGGGATGCCGCGGTCCAGGGGGCGGCGTGGATGGAGACGGGGGCCCCGGGAACCGGGGCCGGGCCTGCCAGGGCAGGCGAATGGGCACTACGGGCTTCGTTCATCGTTTCGTACTTTCGTCCGGGGTTCATCTGCATCTTCCGCCCGCCGGACGCGTGGAGAAAAGAGGGCTGCGCGATTCGTTGCGCTGAAGGCACACAGGAGGGAAATCGATCCTGCGAAACCAAGGCCTGCGCCGGGGCTGTCGAGCCGCCGACGACACAGGCATCCTACGCCACCACCCGCCGGACGTCAACCTCGCGTCGCCTTTTCCGTGTATGGTAGTCTCACGCCAAGCGGGAGAACCACGATGTCGCGGTTGACGAGATTCAGCGTGTCGCTCGACGGGGACCTGGTGCGGACCTTCGACCGGCGCATCGCCGAGCAGGAGATCCCCACGCGGTCGAAGGCCATCGGAGACCTCATCCGCCAGAGCCTGATCGCCCGCGATTGGGTCGAGGGCCGCGAGGTCGCCGGGGCCGTGATCCTCGTCTACGACCATCACCTCGCGGACGTCGTGCGCAAGATCAACGCCGTCCAGCACGATTTCCACGACCGGATCCTCGCGACGCAGCATTTCCACCTCGACCACGACAACTGCCTCGAGATCGTCGCGGTGCGCGGCAGCCCGGCGGACATCGAGCCCCTGACGCGCCGTCTCCGCGCGCTGAAGGGCATCAAGAGCGTCTCCCTCGCCACCGCCACGACGGGACAGCACCTGCCATGAACCTCGGACGCTTCTCCATGGGCATCGGCGACCGGTTCGCGCGCCAGGGCCGCGCCCAGCTCTCCGCCTTCGTCGAGGCCCGGCACGCCGGCATCGACGTCACCCCCGTCTGGAACAAGTCGCACCGCGAGCACTCGATCGTGGGCTCCGTCCCCGCCGACGTCCGCCGCGAGGCCGACGCCGCCGTGCAGGCGCTCGGATGGACCGGCGGGTACCGCGTCGACGCCGACCACATCGGGCTCGGCACCGTCGATGCCTTCCTCGCCGCGAGCGATTTCTTCACGCTCGACGTCGCCCACTTCATCGGCCGGCCGGCTCCCGAGGACGACATCCGCGCGTTCTGCAGCCGCCACGCCGCCCTCGCCCGCGAGATCGCCCTCCCCGGCCTCGACCGTCCCATCGTCGTGACCGCCGCCGCGATCGAGGCCGCCGCCCGCAAGTTCCTGCTCGCCGTGAAGGAGGCCGGGCGGACCCACCGCCACATCGAAACCGCCCGGGGGGCGGACACCTTCATCACCGAGGTCTCGATGGACGAGACCGACCTCCCCCAGACGCCCGCCGAGCTGCTGCTCATCCTCGCCGCCATCGCCGACGAGCGCATCCCGGCGCAGACGATCGCGCCGAAGTTCACCGGCCGGTTCAACAAGGGCGTCGACTACGAGGGCGATCCGGAGATCTTCGCCCGCGAGTTCGAGGCCGACGTCGCCGTCGCCGCCTTCGCCGCGCGCGAGTTCGGCCTCCCGGCCGGTCTCAAGCTGAGCGTTCACTCCGGCAGCGACAAGTTCAGCCTCTATCCGCACCTGCGCGCGGTCCTGCACCGCACCGGCGCCGGGCTGCACCTGAAGACCGCCGGGACGACGTGGCTGGAGGAGCTGATCGGCCTCGCGGCGGCCGGCGGCGAGGGCCTGGCCGTCGCCCGGGACGTCTACGCCGGCGCCCTCGCCCGCTACGACGAGATGGTGACCCCCTACGCGGCCGTGATCCACGTCCGCCGCGACGAGCTGCCGCCGGTCGCGGACGTGATGCGGATGAGTGCCTTCGACTTCACGTCCGCCCTGCGCCACGACCCGCGGAACCCGCGCTTCAACTCCCAGTTCCGCCAGTTCCTGCACGTGAGCTACAAGGTCGCCGCGGAAATGGGCCGCCGCTTCCCCGACGCGCTCGACGCCTGCGAGGCGACGGTGGCCGGCAACGTGCGGACCAACATCCTCGACCGCCATCTCCGCCCCGTGTTCGGGTGAGGGGGCGGGCGGCGGGCCGAGGGCTCAACCGCACCGGTTCCAGCAGTAGGTGCACAACCGCGACAGCGGAAGGCCGATCGCCGACGCCATGTCGTCGAGGCGCTGGTACAGGACCGAGCTCAGGCCCAGGGTCTCGCCGATCCTCGAAAGCATCTCGCGGTACTGCGGCGTGTCGGGGTCGCAATACGCCGCGGGCGGCTCGCCGTCGTGCCCCTCCATCTCGCGCACGATGCGCCGGGCGATCAGGTCGAACTCCGACTTCGACCGCGAGAAGTTGAGGAACGGGCACCCGTGCATCAGCGGCGGGCACGCCGGGCGCATGTGGACCTCGCGCGCGCCGGCCTCGAAGAGCCGCCGGATCGTGTCGCGAAGCTGCGTTCCGCGGACGATCGAGTCCTCGCAGAAGAGGATCCGCTTGCCATGGATCAGCTCCGGCACGGGGATGAGCTTCATGCGCGCAACGAGGTCGCGCACCTTCTGGTTCTGCGGCATGAAGCTGCGCGGCCACGTCGGGGTGTACTTGACGAACGGCCGGCGGTACGGCACGCCCGCCTCCGCCGCGTAGCCGAGGCCGTGCCCGACGCCCGAGTCCGGGATGCCCGCGACGGCATCCACCTCGATCCGCTCGCGCAGCGCCAGCAGCGCGCCGCTGCGGTTGCGCATGTCCTCGACGTTGCGCCCCTCGTAGGTCGAGGCCGGGTAGCCGTAATAGACCCACAGGAACGCGCAGACCCGCATCTCGGCGCGCGGCGGCACGAGCGTTTCGGCGCCCTCGGCGGTCAGCCGCACGACCTCGCCGGGGCCGAGGTCGCGCTCGTGCGCATAGTCGAGGTTGGGAAACGCGCAGGTCTCGAACGTCGCGGCCCATGCGCCGTCCTTCCGGCCCAGGATCACGGGCGTCCGGCCCCATCGGTCGCGCGCGGCGTAGATCCCCTCCCGGGTCAGCAGCAGCAGGGAGCACGACCCGCGGATCGTCTCCTGGACGCGACGGATGCCGTCGGCGAAGGTCGCCTCCTGGTTGATCAGCGTCGCGACGAGTTCCGTCGGATTGATCTCGCCCCCGCTCATCTCGGAGAAGTGCGTCGCGCGCTTCTGGAACGCCTGGGCGGCCAGTTCGTCGAGGTTCCGGATGACGCCGACGGTGACGATCGCGTAGAGGCCGAGGTGCGACCCGATGAGGAGCGGCTGGTCCTCGTAGTCGCTGATCACGCCGATGCCGTTCCTGCCGGACAGGCGGTCGATGTCCGCGTCGAATTTCGAGCGGAACTGCGCGTTGGTGATGTCGTGGATGACCCGGTCGATCCCGGTGCCGTTCCACACCGCCAGGCCGCCCCGCATCGTGCCCAGGTGCGAGTGGTAGTCGGTGCCGTAGTACAGGTCGGTCACGCAATCCGTTGCCGACGCCACCCCGAAGAAGCCGCCCATGTCGTCCTCCCGCCGTTCGTCCGTCCGCCGCCCCGCACCCGCCCGACCCTACCGCAGCGGGTGACTCCGGGGCAAGGACCGGATGTCCGAGGGCGCATCCGCGGCTCACGGACCGGATCCCGCGGGCGCCTCCAGGAATCCGCACGGCTGCCGGGATCCATCGAACGGCCGGGCCGAACGGAACGCCCGCACGAGCGTCTCCGTCATCGCGGCAACGGACCGGAGAAGCGCCCGATTCCGGAACGCGCAGCCTTCCCTCCCGCGCCGGTTTCGGCTATGAATGCTGCGCGCGGACGCCGCGGTCGAGGGCGCCGTCGCGGAGGCCCATGGAGCCGCACCACGTGCACGACGTGCTGATTCCGGAGACCGACCTGGAGGGCCGGGTGGCGGAGCTTGCCGCCGGGATCGGTCGCGATCTCGACGGCCGCGAACTGGTGCTCGTCGGCATCCTCCGGGGCAGCTTCATGTTCCTGGCGGACCTCGTCCGGTCCTTCCACCGCCACGGGATCCGCACCCGCATCGACTTCATGATCCTCGAGAGCTATGGCTCCGGGACCGAGTCCTCGGGCACCGTCCGGCTCGCGCGCGACTGCTCGATCGACGTGGCCGGACAGGACGTCCTCGTCGTCGACGACATCCTCGACACCGGCCGCACCCTCTCGCACGCCGTCCGGCACCTGGAGTCCCGCGGGGCCTTGCGCGTCCGCACCTGCGTGCTCCTCGACAAGCCGTCCCGCCGCGTCGTGCCGTTCGAGGCGGACTACGTCGGGTTTCCCGTCCCGGATGTCTTCGTCGTAGGCTACGGCCTCGACTACGACCACTACTACCGCGACCTCCCCTGGATCTCCAAAGTGACCTTCACCGGCTGAGAAGGAGCCCCCCCATGCAACTCGTCTACACCCGCCCGGATGGAACCGAGGCCGTCGTCCCCGTCGAACGCTGCCCCTTCACCATCGGCCGCAGTCCCGACGCGGACCTCCGGCTCGAGAACGAGTTCGGCGGCGTGTCGCGCCTGCACTGCCGGATCGTCGAGATCGAGGACGGCTACGGCATCGAGGACCTCCGGTCGCGAAACGGCACGGTGGTCAACGGACAGGTGACTCCCGCGTGCCTTCTCAGCGACGGCGACGTGATCGAACTGAGCCTCTGCCGCCTGGTGGTCCGCGACCGCCGCGCCAAGGGCGTCCAGACGATCATGATGGAGGTCGGCCAGGAGATGGAACAGGGCGCGGGCTACTCGACGATGCTCCGCGGCTTCGTCAGCGAGGCCTCCAAGGGCGGAAAGCCGAAGCCTCCGAAGGCCTGAACGCAACGACCCCCGGGACCGGGTCCCGGGGGTCATCGCCTTCCGTCAGGGACGGATCAGAACCGGAACAGCAGGCCGGCGTTGATGCCGAGGCCGCCGAAGTCGATATCGACCGGAAGATCGACGTCATCGATGACGATGGAGTCGTACTCGGCCAGCAGGTACTTCACCTCGCCGAAAACCCCGAAGTTCGGGTTGAACATGATCTGCAGTCCCGCGACGGCGAAGAAGCCGAACACGTCGTCGGGATCGATGTTCGGTTCGAGACTCGAGCCGAGCGCGACGTCGCTCTCGTACTCCGGGAACACGTAGTAGCCGCCGCCCGCGCCGACATAGACCTTGAGCACGTCGCCCAGCGGGATGCCGAGCGTCAGGTTCCCCTCCACGCTGGCCATGTACGAATCCCTCGCAGCCTCGTCCCCGTAGTCGGTCAGGCCGCCCAGCCGCACCTCCACGCCGAGGGCTTCGACGATGTCCGCCTGGAGCTTGAGTCCGCCGCCCATGCCCGGGTCGTCGTAGTCGCCCATGTCCATGTAGCTGCCGTACACGCCGAAGCCGCCGCCCGCCATGGCCGCCATGGAACTCAGAGCGATGGCCGAGATCACTGCACTCAGTTTCCTCATGTCCCACTCCTTCGCCTGTAACGGACATCGCCCCCACGGCGACGCCTCTTCGTGGGAAGATCATACACCAAGCCGATCCCGCGGCAAGTGTTCGTGATCACCGCAGGAAGCCGGCGAGGACGACCGCGGCGGCGCTGAGCAGGCCGAAGGGCACCATGAACTGGGCGGTGGCGCCATCGAGCGTGACGAACTCCATCGGATCCCGCGGCGCGTGGCGGCGGCGCGCACGGCCCCAGAGCTTCACCGCCGGGGGAAGGCTGAGGAAGGCGAGCAGGAACGTCCACGGCATCGGCGTCCAGCCGGCCGAGGCGGCGATCCGCGGCACGACGATCATCGCGAGCAGCAGCGCGAAGGGGCCGAAGATCAGCGCGCCGTAGTAGGCCAGCGATCCCCGGTCGCCCAGCAGGCCCGCCACCGAGACGATGCCGCGCTCGCGGTCCGACGCCCGGTCGCGCCAGTTGTTCGCGTGGAGCACCGCGATCACGACGAGGCCGAACGGGACCATCCACACGAACGGGAGCCATGAGAACGAGCCCGTGAAGACCGCCCACGTGCCCAGCGAGATCATCGGGCCGAAGGCCACGAACACCGCGAGATCGCCCAGCGCGACGCGCTTGAGCCCCGTGTAGGCGACCGCCAGCACGAGGCCCGCCGCCGCGACCCGCAGCGGCACCGGTCCGGACACCGAGGCGAGCCACGCGCCGATGATGCCGCCGACGAGGATGAACGCCGCGCCCAGGCCGAAGGTCTGCCGCTCGGTGAGCCACCCGCGCACGACGCTGCCGCTGACCGGGAGCGGCGCGCGGTCCAGCCCGTTGCGGAAGTCCGCGACATCGCTGAGCATGTTCGACGCCGAGTGCACCATCCACACCGCGAGCATCGTCAGCGCCAGCCGCCCCCCGTGGAGCGGCGCCCCGCCGTACACGACCGCCATCGCCGCGCCCATCAGAACGGGCACGACGGAGATCGGGGTGCCCCACGGCCGGCAGGCCGTCAGCACGCGCACGGGCAGCGAGGGCATCGACGCGGCGGACGCGGGGGTGGAGCTCATGGCCGCCACCATACCGCCCCGGCGGCACGCGCGCAAACGACGCGTCCCCCGGAACGCGAAGGGCCGCGCGACGCCCGGCGCCGCGCGGCCCCTGCACCCCGCACCGGCCTACAGCGCCGGCGGCTTCGGCAGTCCTTCGATGGACTTCAACGACTTCGCCATCTCGTCCGGCGACATCAGGTAATTCGTCAGCTTGCCCGCGAGATAGGCGTCGTAGCCCGTCAGGTCCATCAGCCCGTGCCCGGACCAGTTCATGAGGATGACCTTCTGCCTGCCCTCCTCCTTGGCGCGCTTCGCCTCGCGGATCGTCGCCGCGATGGCGTGCGAGGTCTCGGGCGCCGGGATGAAGCCCTCCGTCCGCGCCCACAGCATCGCGCTTTCGTAGCACTCGAGCTGCGGCAGCGCCGCGGCCTCGATCAGGTCGAGGCGCTTGAGGTGCGAGACCAGCGGCGCCATGCCGTGGTAGCGCAGGCCGCCCGCGTGGATCGGCGGCGGCACGAACGTGTGGCCGAGGCTGTACATCGGCAGCAGCGGCGTCATCATCGCCACGTCGCCCGAGTCGTAGACGTAGGGGGCCGCGGTCATGCGCGGGCACGCGGCGGGCTCGGCCGCGATCACGCGCAGGTCCTTCCCGTGGATCTTGTCGCACACGAACGGGAAGCTGATGCCCGCGAAGTTCGATCCGCCGCCGGCGCAGCCGATGACGATGTCCGGATACTCGCCGAACTTCTGCATCTGCTTCTTCGCCTCGAGACCGATGATCGTCTGGTGCATGCAGACGTGGTTCAGCACGCTGCCCAGCGAGTAGCGCGTGTCCTTCGAGGTCACGCAGTCCTCGATCGCCTCGCTGATCGCGATGCCCAGGCTGCCCGGCGTGTTCGGATCCTTCTCGAGGATCATCCGCCCGGTCTGCGTCGTCGGCCCGGGGCTCGGCAGGCACTCGGCGCCCCACGTCTGCATCATCATCTTCCGGAACGGCTTCTGCTCGAAGGAAATCCGGACCATGTAGACGCGGCACTGGAGGCCGAAGAGCTGGCAGGCGAACGAGAGCGCGCTGCCCCACTGGCCGGCGCCGGTCTCGGTCGTCAGCCGCTTGATGCCGAAGACCTTGTTGTAGTAGGCCTGCGGCACCGCGGTGTTCGGCTTGTGGCTGCCGGCGGGCGAGACGCCCTCGTTCTTGTAGTAGATGTGCGCGGGCGTGCCGAGGGCCTGCTCCAGCGCGCGGGCGCGGTAGAGCGGCGACGGGCGCCACATCAGCAGCTTCTCGAGGACCGGCTCCGGGATGTCGATCCAGCGCTGCGTCGACACCTCCTGCTCGATGATGTTCATCGGGAAGACCGGCGCAAGGTCCTGCGGGCCGACGGGCGATCCGTCGGGCTTCAGCGGCGGCGGCATCGGCTTCGGAAGGTCGGCCGCGATGTTGTACCACTGGCGCGGGATCTCGTTGTCGTCGAGCACTGCCTTGATGCGTTCCGTCATGGTGTCCCCCGTTGTTTCAGGTGTCAGGTTTCAGGATGAAGAGCTTGAAGTTGGAGCAAACAGTCCCGCTTCGATGTTGGATGTTCGGTGTTCGATGTTCGGTGTTCGGTGTTCGCCACCGTCTCAGCTCCCCGGATGCTCCGCCGTTCCTCCGCCCTTGCACAGCGGACACTCGACCGGCGGCCACGTGACGGGCGCGAGGGCCAGAAGGCTCAGAAGAGGCACGCCGAACTGCGCCGCGCCGCCGCTGCGGTCGACGAGCACCGCGACGGCGCTGACGATTCCGCCCAGGCCGGTGACGATGTCGATCGTCTCCTGCACGCGGCCGCCGCGCGTCACCACGTCCTCGGCCACGATGAACCGCTCCCCCTTCCCCACCGTGAAGCCGCGGCGGAGAACCAGCTTCCCCTCCTGCTTCTCGGCGAAGATCGAGCGGACGCCCAGCGCCCGCGCCACCTCGTGGCCGACGAAAAGACCGCCCATCGCCGGCGAGATCACGGTGTCGGCGGAGAGGCCGGCCGCGCGGATCTTCTCGACGAGCGAGCCGCACAGGCGGGCCGTGACGACCGGCCACTGCAGGACCTTCGCGCACTGGAAGAACTGGTCGCTATGAAGGCCGGAGCGGAGCGAGAAATGGCCGGACAGCAACGCCTGCGTCTCCCGGAATGCCCCCAGCACCTCGTCCTGCGTCATCATGCGCGTCGTCGTCCCCCGGTTCCCCGGCCTGTGGTCCTTCCAATCCTTGGACGCCCGTCGCGCGGGACCTTCCAATCCTTGGAAACAGGCGCCGATTGTGTCGTTTGCCGGCGAAAGATAAAGCCCAAAATCAACGCTCGTCCGCCCACGGCGCGCCCTGCTGGATCCAGTGGACGATCGAGAGCGTCTCCGCCGCGTTCACCGCCGGCCGGCCGGGGGGCGGCATCGCATCCGGATGCTCCGGAGGCAGCAGGATGCGGCGCGCCAGTTCGCTCTGCGCGGGATCGCCGGGGACGATGCCCGCCGTGCCGGCGGTGACGCCCTGGAACGCGCCGGCCTTCCGGTCGAGCGCGTAGCCGCCCGCCGGGTGCTCGCCGCCGTGGCACTGGAGGCAGTGCTTCTCGAGGATCGGTCGGACCGTCTCGGCGAACACGTCTGCCGGCTTCGGCGCCGGCGACGCGCGCCCGGTGATCGCGGCGATGACGCGCGGCATCGGCTTCGTCAGGTGGCCCTTGCCGTGCGTCACGGCTCCGCCCAGGTGCCCCGCCAGGACGGTGCAGACCACGGTGGCGAACAGCGAAACGGGATAGAGGGCATGCGGCGGGCGGCGGCCGCCGCGCAGGAAGACCGCCACGACCGATGCCGCGGCCGCCGCGGTGCCCATCCATCGATGCGGATCGAGGAGCGCGGCATCGTAGGCGCCGACCGCCGCGAACATCCATCCGAGCCCCGCGGCCACGACCGCCGAGAACGATCCGAGGTGCAGCAGCAGGAAGGCGCCGTGGCTGGCCCACGTCACCTGGCGCCACCACCAGATCCCCTCGAAGAGGAGGGCGGCGAAGAGAAGCGCGATCGGGAAGTGGAGGACCACGAGGTGATGGCGTCCCAGCAGGTCGAGGATGGCGTTCGGCTCCTTCCGGGGCACCGGCGGCGGCGGCGGCTTCGGAATCTGGATCCGGCCGGCTGCCGCTCGGGCGAACTCGATGCGGCGCGTCAGCCCGCCGGGATCCGCGCCCTGCGAGGATACGCGCGCCGCGACGGTGCCCAGAATCGAATCGAGTTGTGCGGCCTTGAGCGTCAGCAGCCCCTGCTCCAGCGACTCGATGCGCGCGGCCGCGGCATCGCGCGCGGCCAGGGCGGCCCCCGCCGCCTGCCGCGCCTCCTCCGCCTCCCGGGCCGTCGCCACGGCCACGGGCCCGGTCGCGGCCTTCGCCGCCGCAACGGCATCCCGGCGTTTCACCGCCTCCCCGGCGGCCGCCCGCGCCTTCGCGAGGGCGGCCTCGGAAGCCTGCTTCTGCTTGCGCGCCTCGTCGCGCAGCCCCGCGGCGGAGGCGGTCGCCTCCACGGCGCGCGCGGCCGTGGCCTCGCAGGGACCGATCGCCACGCGTGCGGCGGCGATCCGTGCCTCGACGGCTCCCAGCGCCTCGGCGGCCATGCGCGCCGCCTCGCCCGCGGCGTGCAGCGCCTGCTTGGTCATCGTCTCCGCGGGCGCGGCCTGCGCGGCCGCGGCGGCCGCGGCGGCCGCCGCGTTGGCCTGGACCTCGGCCTGCTGGGCGGCCACGGTCGCGGTCTCCGCGGCCTGCATCGCCTCCCGGGCGGCGTTGAGCGCGGTCTGGGCCTCGGCCCGCATCGCGTCGTTCGTCGCGGCGGTCATGGCGCCGGCGCGGCGTTCGACCTCCGCGCGCGCGGCCGCCAGCTGCTGCTGGCTGGCGGTGACGCGGCCCGCGGATTCCTTCGCGCGCGCCGCGGACTCGGTGGCCACGGCCCGCTTGGCCGCGCCGTCCGCATCCGCGGCCCTCGCCGCGGCCAGGGCCGCATCCGCCGCCTCGACCGCCTTGCGCCGCGCGGGCACCTCGGCCTCCGCCGCGGGCACGGCCGCGCGGGCCGACTTCAGGGCCGCCTCGGCCTGCCGCTGCGCGTCGACGGCCGCCGCATGGCGCGCCTCGACCGTCTCCGTCGCCTCCACGTAGGCCGCGTGCGCGGCGACCGCCTGCGTCACCACCGACGACGACTGCGTGACGGCCGTCTCCGCCTCGGCCAGCGCGGCCGCCGCCTCCCGGTCGGCCTGGGCGGCCTGCGCGGCCGCCGCCTCGGCGGCCGCGGCCGTCCGCCCGGCCTTCGCCGCGGCGACGACAAGCTTCGCATGCTCCGCCCGCACGGCCGGGAGTTCCGCGGACGCTTCCTCGATCCGCTGGGCGACCGGGCGGGGGTTGGCCGGAACGACGCCGACCTTCGTGCCGTCCGCCGTCTCGACGACGCGGATGGCGCCGGTCCAGTCCCCGATCAGCAGGCGGCGGCCCTCGAGGGCGAACGCGGCGCGCAGGGGAAGGTCGGCGAAATCCTTGATGACGCGCTCCCCGACGCCGTCGTCGGTCCAGATACGGACGACGCAGTCGCGGCCGCAGGTCGCCATCCGGCCGTCGGGCGCGAAGTCGACGGAGAGCACGCCCTCCTTGTGCGCCGGCCAGGCCTTCACCGGCGCGCCGTCCGCCGCGTTCCAGAGGCGCACCGTCCCATCCTCGCCCGCCGTGGCGAGCACGGCCGAATCGCCGCGCCATGCCAGGTCGGCAACCGCCCCCTGGTGTCCGGCGAGGGTGTGGAGTTCCCGCCCGGTCGCCGCATCCCACACGACGGCGACGCCCGCGCGATCGCCGGAGGCCAGCAGGGCGCCGTCGGGGCTGTACGCCACCGCCGTGACCCAGTCGGCATGCTTCTTCAGTTCGTGCAGCCGGCTGCGGTCGGCGGCGGAGACGACCTTCACGATCCGGTCCGTTCCACCGAGCGCAACGGCGGACCGGTCCGCGCGGAGGTCGGCCGAGAGCACGGCATCGGGCTCGTCCCCGGTCTCGATCACGCGGGTGCCGTCGGCCACCGACCACGCGACGACGCCGCCCGACGCGCCGCCCCGGCCGCCGCCGGCCAGCAGAAGGGCGCCGTTCCGGCTGAACCGGAGCCCGTACGGTACGCCCTCGGGAAACGGAAGGACGCCCAGCAGCTCCAGCGTCTCCGCGTGATACAGGAAGACCTGCCGGCTCGACCCGACGGCGAAGACCGGCGCCCACGGGCTTGCCGCGAGCGCCATCACGGAATCCGCGCGCTCCGTCACCGCGACGGGCTCCAGAGGAAGAACGCCGCGGGCGGGCATCGGGGGCGGGCCCTCGGGGCGCCCGGCCGGAGCGGAACCGGCGGACGCCGCCAGCGCAAGCAACGGCCCGGCGAGCGCCGCCGCCGCCGACCGCAGACTCCACCCCGACCCGCACGATGTCTTCATCCGCCTCCCGGCACCCGGGTCCGCCCATCGGTCACAGGGCCCCGGCCGGAACGGAGTCTAGCGGAAACGCCGCCGGACTCCAAGACGAGCCGCTCCCGCGTTGCGGAACGCCCCCCCAACCCCTATTCTGTCCCGCAAGGCGATCGATCCATGACAGCCCGGTCCATGTACGAGAAGATGAAGGCGCGGCTCTCCAAGGTCGTGCCGGATGCGGAATTGCGGATCAAGGCGGACATCGCCGTGGAGATCCTCCGGCTCAAGGCCGAACGCAACGCCGTGATCCTGGCCCACAACTACATGGAGCCGGCGCTTTTCTACTCCGTTCCGGACTTCCAAGGCGATTCGCTCGACCTGAGCCGCCGGGCGGCGACGACGGACAAGGACGTGATCGTCTTCTGCGGCGTCCGCTTCATGGCCGAGACGGCGAAGATCCTCAGCCCGTCGAAGACCGTCCTGCTGCCCGCGAAGAAGGCCGGCTGCTCGCTGGCCGAAAGCATCACCGCCGAGCAGGTCCGCGAGCTGCGCGCCCGCTATCCCGGCGTGCCGGTCGTGACCTACGTCAACACCTACGCGGACGTGAAGGCGGAGTCCGACATCTGCTGCACCTCGGGCAACGCGAAGGCGGTGGTGGAGTCGCTGAACGCCGACACGATCATCTTCCTGCCCGACCAGTACCTCGCCTCCAACGTCGCGCGGGAGACCGGCCGCCACATCGTCTTTCCGGTGCGGGGCCCGGTCGCCAACCCGGACCCCCTGCTCGACGTGCAACTGGTCGGCTGGACCGGCCGCTGCGAGGTGGGCGAGAAGTTCACCGTCGAGGACATCGCCAACGCGCGCCGCCAGTTCCCCGACGTCGTCGTCCTCTCCCACCCCGAGTGCAGCCCGGAGGTCGTCGCCGCGTCGGACTTCTCCGGCAGCACCAACGCCATGATCCAGTATGTCGCGAACCACCCCGCCGGGCGCTACCTCGTCCTCACCGAGTGCGCGATGGGCGACAACATCGCCGCCGCCCACCCGGACCGCGAACTCCTGCGCATCTGCAGCATCCGCTGCCCGCACATGAACGAGATCACCATGGAGGAGACGCGCGACGCGCTGAAGTTCATGCAGTACGAGATCGACGTGCCCGAGCCGACCCGCACCCGCGCCCGGCGCGCCGTGGAGCGCATGCTTCGGATCGGCTGCCCCCCCCCATGCGCCCCGCCCCCGCGATCGTGCCGGCGATGCTGCTGGCCGGGGCGTTGCTCGCTCCGGCCGCGGATTCCGCGGCCCCCGTTCCCGAGCCCCGGCCGCCGCTCCTGCCGCCCCCCGCGTTCCTCCCCGCCGCCGGGCCGGACGGCGATTCCCCGACCCCGCTCCCCGCGGCCGGGAACACCACCAACCGCTTCGCCGCCCGCGCCGATCACTGGCACGCCGCGCTGAGCAGCCGGATCGTGTCGACGGTCGAACGCGTCGACCGCTTCTTCGGCGACGAACGGCTGCTGGAGGACAACAAGGCGACCGTCATCCGCGCCGGCCTGGGCGTCGACTGGAACGAGGCCGACGGCGCCTCGCTCAAGACACGCATGAGCGCCCGCCTCTCGCTTCCCCACCTCGAGGAGCGGCTCCAGCTGATCGCGGACAACATCACCGACGCCGAGGACCCGGCGGAAAGCGGACGTGTCGAGGATTCGCTGCGCGACTCGCGCCCCGACGCGGGCCTGCGCTACGTGGTGAAGGACGAGGGCCCCATCCGGTTCTCCGGCGACGCCGGGCTCCGCCTCGGCAGCGAGTCGCAGGTCTTCGGCAAGCTCCGCGCGCGCCTCATCGTCCCCCACGACCCGTGGGAGATGCGGTTGACGCAGGTCGCCCAGTGGTTCTCGCGTGACGGTCTCGGCACCACGTCCGAGATGCGGTGGAGCCGAGTCCTGAGCCGCGACTGGGTCTTCCAGACCCACACCCGCCTGACGTGGCGCGAGGACCGCGACGGCGTCGCGCCGGGACAGTCCTTCTCCTGGCACCGCGCCGTCGGCAACTCCTCGGGCCATCGCATCGCCGTCGACGCCGAGTGGCCGGAGTTCCCCCACACCACCGAGGACGTCTACGTGATGTCCTACGGCTACCGCCGCCTCATCCACCGCGACTGGCTCTTCGTCGAACTCGTGCCGGGCGTGGACTTCAACCAGGCCCGCGACTACGAGCCGAACCCCCGCTTCGCCCTGATGTTCGAGGTCATGCTGGGCGAACTGCGCAAGCGATGACCGCCGTTCGGACGCCCGGCCGGGCTTGACCCGGGCGCGCAATCGGGCAGGGTTGGGGAGGGACGCGCGGGGCGGCCCCGGGGAGCGACGCATGGAACTCGCGGAATCGACGGTGCTGGTGACGGGCGGCGCGGTGCGCATCGGGCGCGCCATCGGCCTCGCGTTCGCCCGCGCCGGCGCGCGCGTCGTCATCCACCACCGCGCCTCCGCCCCGGCCGCCGGGGCGCTCGCGGCGGAGATTCGCGCGGCGGGCGGCACCGCGTTCACCGTCGCGGGCGACCTCGCGCAGCCCGGCGCGGCGGAGGCGCTGCTGGCGGACGCCGTCGCGGTCGCGGGGCCCGTCGACATTCTCGTCAACAACGCCGCCGTCTTCCACAAGCACACGCCCGACACGCTCGACGCCGCCGCGCTCGAGGCCGAGTTCGCGGTCAATCTCTTCGCGCCGCTGCTGCTGATGCGGGCCTTCGCGGCCCAGGGGCGTCCGGGCCGGATCGTGAACCTCCTCGACCGCCGCGTCGCGGGCATCGACCCCTCGTGCGTGCCCTACGAGTTGTCGAAGAAGGCCCTCGCCGCGGCCACGCGCTCGGCCGCGCTTCACTGGGCGCCGCGCATCACCGTCAACGCCGTCGCCCCCGGCGCCGTCCTGCCGCCGCCGGGCGAGGGGCCGGACTACATCCGCGACCGCGCCGGGGTGATTCCGACGGGCCGTCCGCCCACGCCGGAGGAGGTCGCCGACGCCGTCGTCTTCCTCGCCCGCTCCGGCTCGATCACCGGCCAGGTGCTCTTCATCGACGGGGGCCAGCACCTGGGCTGAGCCGGATCAGCGCGCAGCCGTGGCGCGGCACCCGCGCCTCGAATCGGCCGTCGTGCGGACCGAGATCCTTCTGGCGCCAGAGATCCCGCACGCGGTGCGGACCGGAGAGCCCCAGGTCGGCCCACTCCACCGCGACCGCCTGCTCCTCCTCGTCGAGGTTGAACAGGCCCGCCGCGGTCGACCCGTCCTCCATCGCCTTCGCCCACACCTGGGCGGTCCCGCGCACCGCGACGCGGGCGGCCTGGCGGCCGAGGGGATCCTGGTTGACCCCGATCACCTCGTCGTTCGTCAGCAGGTTCAGCGTGAAGGCGTCGAGGGACTCGATGTCGCATCCGATCAGAAGCGGCGCGGCCAGCAGGCACCAGAGGCTGATGTGGGAGTACTGCTCGCTCGGCGTCAGGCGCGTCGGATGCAGCTTCGGCCCCCACCCCACGCGCCCGACGACGAGCATGTCGGGGTCGTTCCAGTTGCCCGGCCCGGCGAAGGGCTCCAGCCCGAACTGCTGGAAGCCGATCGACGTCACGCTCGCCCACGTGTCGACGATGTCGCCCGTCGTGCGCCAGCAGTGCCCGCCGGCCTTGTCGCCCCACGCCGACACGTTGCCCATGCCGTACTGGCACAGGCTGTAGACGATGTCGCGCCGCTGCGCCCGCAACGCGCGGGCCATCGCGACATAGGGCTTCATGAGTTCGAAGAGCGTGCTGCCTTTCGCCACCTTGGTGTAGGTGCACCAGTCGTACTTGAGGTAGTCGAAGCCCCAGGCGGCGTACTGCGCGGCGTCGGCCGCCTCGTGGCCGTGGCTACCGACGCAGCCGCCGCAGGTCAGCGGCCCGGGCGACGAGTAGATCCCCGCCTTCAGGCCCAGCGCGTGGATTCGCGCCACGAGCCCCGGCATGTCCGGGAACCGCGGATTCGGCGCGATGCGGCCGTCGGGATGGCGCCCGGGCCCCTGCAACGTCGGGTCCGGGTCGCCCGGCTTCACCTGCCAGAAGTCGTCGATGTTGATGTAGGTCCAGCCGTGGCGCGCGAGCCCGCTGCGCACCATCGCCTCGGCCGCGCCGGCGATGCGCTCCTGCGTCACCGCGCCCGCGAAGCAGTTCCAGCTGTTCCAGCCCATCGGGGGCGTCAGTGCGAGCCGGGCCCCGGCGACGATCCGCAGTTCGCGCGCCGCGACCCCGCGCGCATTGCGGGCGGTGAGAGCCACCCGGTACTCGCCCGCGGCCGGCGTCGTGCCGGCCAGGATGCCGGTCTGCGGGTCGAGTTCGATGCCGGCGGGCAGCCCCTCCGCCGCAAAGGTCATCGGCCGGTCGCCCGAGGCCGCGATCGTGAACAGGAACGGGTTGCCGGGACGCGCACCGAACACCTGCGCGCCGTTGATGCGCGGCTCCGGCGGTGCGGGCGGCGTCAGGACGTAGGGCTCCTCCGCCGGCGCGGGCTCGAGGGCCTCGGGCCGGCCGCCCTCCGTCACGAAGACCGCCTCGGCCCAGTCGGCATGATCGTAGTCGACCCCGTCGCCGCCGTCCGTCACCCGCAGCACGACCTCCCTGGCGCCGGAGAGATCGACGTCGACCGGCACCGCGGGCGCGCCCAGGCGGACGACGCCGCTGGTCCAGAGGCGCTTCCCGCCGGAGAGGAGGACGAATTCGACGCTCCCCTTCTCGTTCGCCCGGACCTCGTCGTCCACCCCGACCTTCGCGCGAAACCGCGCCGGTCCGCCGGGGAGTTTCACGCGCATCACGCTCTCCGCGTGCGTGCCGACGCCGTGGGCGTACTCGACGCCCGCGATCCTCAGCTTGTTGGCGTCGACGCTGTGGTCCGGCAGCGCCTTGCCCCAGCCCGACGTCATCCGCTTGAGATCGAGCGACGACAGCCGCGTCTCCTCCGCCGCCCGCGCCACGCCCGCCGCCAGGATCGCCGCACCGAGAAACCACCGCACGTTCATGTCGCACCTCGGCGCAGGCCATACCCCACGGCGCGACCGCCTGCAAGCCGGAAGCCACCGCGGGCTTGGCTTCGTCCGCCCGTCGGCGTGTAATGGCGCCCATGAAGCGACCCCTCCCGCGGCACTCCCGGCGCCACGCCGCCCTCGTCATGCTCCTCGCCGCCGCGGCGGCAGCCGCCGCACCGGCCGACCCCCGGTGGCCGGTCCTGCGTCCCGCCGACGGAAACGCGCCACTGCCCGGCACCGGACCGCTGGGCCTGACGGGCGACGTCAGCCGCCTGCTGGTCGAGACCAACGACCGGTTCCTCGACCAGCGCGTCGCCGCGGTCTCCGCGGAAAGGGCCGCGCGATGGCAGCAGGAGGCCGCCTCGGGACTCGACCCCGCCGCGGCTGCCGCCGCGCACCGCGCCCGCCTGAGACGGAGACTGGGCATCGGCCGCGACCCGCAGGCCGCCTCGCCGGAGTTCGAGTTCCATGGCGCGCACAAGGAAGGTCCGCTGGCCGCGGGCCCCGGCGTCCGGGTTCACGCCGTGCGCTGGCCGGCGTTCGGCGATGTCCACGGCGACGGCCTCCTCATCGAGCCGGATGGCGCGGACGGGACGCCCGTCGCCGACCTCGTGCTCCTTCCCGACGCGGACCAGCCGCCCGAGGACCTTGCGGGCCTCGCCGCCGCCGCACCGGCCGCCTCCGCCCACGCCCTCCGTCTCGCGCGGGCGGGCTGCAGGGTTCTCGTGCCCGGCCTGGTCGCGCGCACGATCAACGCCCACAAGATGACGGACCGGGAATGGCTGCACCGGCCTGCCTTCGAACTCGGGCGCCACCTGCTCGGGTACGAGATCCAGAAGGCGATCTCCGGGGTTGACGCCCTCCTCGCCTCGCAGGGCGCATCGCGGCGGAAGGTCGGAATCGCCGGCTGGGGCGAGGGCGGACTGATCGCCCTCTACGCGGCGGCGTTGGACGAGCGGATCGGCGCCGCCCTTGTCTCCGGCTACTTCGGCCCGCGCGAGGCGCTCTGGATGGAGCCGGCCGAGCACACCGTCTTCGGCCTCCTGGCGGAGTTCGGCGACGCGGAGATCGCATCGCTCGTGGCGCCCCGCCCCCTGGCCCTGGAGTCGGGCTGTGCTCCGGACTTCGCCTTCCGCCCCGGCCCCGACGGCGGGATCGAACGCCTCGACCGTCCCGCCGCGCTGAACGGAAAGCCCGGCCGGTTCCACCGTCCGTCGGCCGACGCCGTCGCGGCGGAGACCGCGCGGCTTCGCCGGCTCGTCGGCGACCGCGGCCCCATCGCATCGTGCACGAGCGCCCGTCCCTTCGGCGACGCCGCCGTGGCCGCCCTCCTCGAGGGGCTGGGCGCTCCCCGGCCGGCGGGCGGCGCGACGTCCCCGGACGGCGCCCCGGCCGGCCCCGCCGTGGATCCGGCGCGGATCGCGGCGAACCGCGCGGCCCGCGTCGCGGAAATCGAGCGGCACAACCGGGCGGTGCTCGTCGATTCGGCCGCGGAGCGCGAGGCGTACTTCCGCGACCTGAAGACCGGCAGCCTCGCCGAGTTCCGGGCAACCATCGAACCCTACCGCGAGCGGTTCCGCACCGAGGTCATCGGCGACTTCGAGGTGCCCCTCGCGCCCCCGAATCCGCGCAGCCGCCCGTTCCAGGCGGGACCCGCGACCCTCAGCTACGAGGTCGTGCTGGACGTCATGCCCGGCACCCTCGCCTACGGCATCCTCACGCTCCCCGCGGGCCTCGATCCCGCGCGCGGCCCCCGGCGGCCGGTCGTCGTGTGCCAGCACGGGCTCGAGGGGACCCCGCGGGACGTCGTCGGCGAGGCGAAGCACGGCGCCTACGCGGCCTTCGCAACGCGGCTCGCCGAGCGGGGCTATGTGACCTTCGCGCCGCAGAACGGCTATCTCGGACACGACCTCTTCCGCCTGCAGCAGTTCAAGGCGCAGTCCATCGGGCGGACGCTCTTCTCGATCATCGTCGCGCAGCACCGGCAGATCACGGACTGGCTGGCGTCGCTGCCGTTCGTCGACCCCGATCGGATCGCGTTCTACGGGCTCAGCTACGGCGGCAAGACCGCGATGCGCGTGCCGCCGCTGGTCGGGCGCTACGGCCTGACGATCTGCTCCGGCGACTTCAACGAGTGGGTCTGGAAGAACGCGGCGACCGACGCCCGGAGCCTCCGCTACAGCTATGCGAGCCGGCAGGAATACGAGATCTTCGAGTGGGACCTCGGCGGCACGTTCAACTACGCCGAGATGGCCGCGCTGATCTGCCCGCGCCCCTTCATGGTCGAACGCGGGCACTTCGACGGCGTCGCGCCCGACGAGGCCGTCGCCGCGGAGTTCGCGAAGGTCCGCCGCCTCTACCAGGCCCGGCTCGGGATCGGCGACCGGTGCGCGATCGAGTGGTTCGCCGGCCCGCACGCGATCCACGGCGTCGGCACGGGGGAGTTCCTGGACCGACATCTCCGCCCGGACGCTCCTCTCCGCTGACGCGTCAGGCCCACACGCCCGCGCAGACCGCGCCGCAGGCCGGACACGCGCCGCCGGCGGCGAGGCGGTTCTCCAGTACGCGGAAGCCGTCGCGGCGGACCAGCACGGCGCCGCATCCGTGGCAGGACGTGGCGCTTCCCTCGTCGTCGCGGACGTTGCCCGTGTAGACGTGGCGGACCCCGGCGGCGAGCGCGATCCCTCGCGCGCGGCGCAGGGAGGCGGCCCCGGTCGGCTCGCGGTCGAGCATGCGATGGTTCGGATGAAACGCGCTGAAGTGAAGCGGCACATCCGGCCCGAGACTCGCGACGATCCACTCCGCCATGCGGCGGAGCTCGCCGTCGGAGTCGTTCTCGCCCGGGATGACGAGCGTCGTCACCTCCAGCCAGACGCGCGTCGCGCGGCGGATGTGGACCAGCGAGTCGAGGACCGGCTGGAGGTGCCCGCCGCAGAGGCGGCGGTAGAAGCGCTCGTCGAACGACTTGAGGTCGACGTTCGCGGCATCCATCTCCCCGAAGAACGCGGCGCGCGGGCCGGGCTCGATGTAGCCCGCCGTCACGGCGATCGTCCGGAGTCCCGCGGCGCGGCACGCGGCGGCGCAGGCCCGCGTGTACTCGTAGGAGACGACCGGCTCGTTGTAGGTGAACGACACGCTCGGGCAGCCGGCGCGGCGCGCCGTCTCGACGATGTCGGCCGGGGAGACGGTCTCGTCCGAGAGCGCGGACTCGTCCGCCGGACGGCTGATGGGCCAGTTCTGGCAGAAGCGGCAGGCCAGGTTGCAGCCGATCGTTCCGAAGGAGAGCGTCCGCGATCCCGGCAGAAAGTGGTGGAGCGGCTTCTTCTCGACCGGGTCCGCCGCGGCGCCGCTGATGCGCCCGTACGCGGCGGGCTCCACGATCCCGCCGCGGGCGCGGCGCGCGAAGCAGATCCCGCGCTGTCCATCCTTCAGGGCGCAGCGATGCGGACAGAGGCCGCATTCGATGCGGCCATCCGGCAGCGCCGCGCAGGGAGCGCGGAATTCCGCGGGAACATCCATCGACTCCAGCATCCCCCCGGCGCAACCGGATGCAAGACGCAAATCCGCCGCCCCCCGACGTTGCATGAAATGTAACGATCGTTACATTTCATGCAACGTCGACGGCGGGCAGGCAGGGCGCCGGACGACCGGCGCGCGCCTTGTCGCGGACGCGGAACGGCGTATGATGACGGCATGAAGTCGCGATCGAGCATCGGCCTCGCGGTCCTGGCGGCCGGGGCGGCCGCCGCGGTCACCGAGCCGCCGGCGTTCGACCGGTACCAGGTGATCCTGGACCGCCAGCCGTTCGGCGTGGTGCTGGTCGCCCAACCGGCGGCGAGCAATGCGTCGCCGGCGATCGTCGCGGGGCCCGGCGGCGAGGCGCTCGGCCTGCGCGCCTGCAGCCTGATCATGGTCGAGAGCGTCGGTCCGCGGGCCGGCCTGGTCGAGGTCAAGACCAGCAAGAGCTACTTCCTGATCCCCGGCGAGACGCAGGATGGCATCAAGCTGGTCTCCGCCGACTACGACGCCGAGGAGATCGTGATCCAGCGCGGCACGGAGATGGCGATCCTCCGGCTCAAGGAGGCGAGCGCGACGGAGAAGAAGACGACGGGCTCCGCCCTCGCGACGACGTCGTCGAAGCTCTCCTTCGAGGAACGGCGCAAGGCCTTCGAGCAGCAGCGGAACGCCCCCCCGACACCCCCCGCGGCACCGCCCGCGCCGCGCCTCCAGGGCGCCGATCTCGAGAAACACCTCCAGCAATACCAGATGGAGGTCATCCGTCAGGGCATGCCTCCACTGCCGATCCCGCTCACGCAGGAGATGGACAGCCAGTTGGTCAAGGAGGGCGTCCTCGCTCCGCAGGCCCCCGTGGTGATCCAGGGCGCGGAGGCCCAGATCATCATCCAGCATCAGCCGTAGGCCGGGCGGGCCCGCGATCCGCCGACCCGCGGGCGGGGCGCGGCGTCGGCTCCGTCGTCATTCCCGGTGCAGCTTCTCGTCGGCGGCCTTCAGGCGAGCCGCAAGTTCGCGGAGGATGGACCGGCCGATCGCCGGATTCTCGCGCAGGATCGCATCGAAGCTCTCGCGCCGGATCGCGATCAGCTTCGCATCCTCGACGACCACCGCGGTCGCCGTCCGGGGCGAGTCGATCAGCATCGACATCTCGCCGAAGTACTCGCCCGCGCGCATCGTCGCGAGCACCCTCTCCCCGCGCCGCATTTCGACCGCGCCGGACCGCACGATGAACATCTCGTGTCCCGGCTCCCCCTCATGGAAGACCGTCTCGCCGGCCGGAAGGGCGCGCGAGAAGCGCCCGACGAGCGCGTCCGAGGCCGCGCCCCCCGCCCGCCCCCCGGGCAGGAACATCGTCAGCAGCGCGATCTCCCGCCGCCGCGCCGCCGCCATGATCTCCGCGCCGTAGAGGATCGCGACGAAGGAGAAGTAGATCCACGTCAGCGTCAGGAAGAGCGCCTTCAGCGACCCGAACGCGAAGCCGTAGTCGGGGTTGTAGCGCAGGAATGCGGCGAAGGCCGGCCGGATCACCAGCAGCAGCACCGCCGAGACCACCGCGCCGGAGAACAGTTCCCCCGCCCGCAGGCGGGTCGGGGCGAAGACGACGAAGAGGAAGGCCAGGCCCGCCACCGAGATCGTGAACGAGAAGGCGAGTTGCGTGACGTCCGTCAGGAACGTCACCTGCCCCGGCAGATGCCGCGCCAGCACCCCGTAGAGGATGCGCCCGGCCACGAGCAGGAAGAACATCGCGACGATCGTCAGCGCCCCGAGGACGTCCCGCAGCTTCGCGTGCAGCACCCCGGGGATCCGGTCCGGCTGGAACACGCGCGTCAGCGACGCGCGGAAGCCGGCCGCGATCGGCGTGACGGACCAGAACAGCACGAGCATGCCCAGCACGCCCCAGATCCTCTGCTGGGAGAGCGTGCGGAGCTGGTCGAGCGCGACCACGCCAAAGCCGGCGATCAGCTCGTCCGCCCCCGCCCGGATCGCCTCCCTCGCGGCCTCCGAGGCCATCACGAGACGGCTGGAGAGGACCGACACGAGCAGCAGCAGCGGCACGATGGAGAGGAAGCCGTAGTAGGACAGCATCGCGGCCGTGTCCATGTGCTGGTTGCGCAGGAACGAGCGGGCCGACTCGCGCAGCACGAGCCCCACCAGCGCCCGGCCGCCGCCCCGCGGTCGCGCGGACCCCGCCCCCCGGCCGTTGGACACCTCCGCCATCCGTGACTCCGGGGCCAGTGTGACCGCCCCGCCGCCGGCCCCGCAAGCGCAAAGCGCGCCCTACGGCGACGGCCCGTGGAGCCGGACCCGGAGGTAGACGTTCGATTCCGCCCCCGCCGCCGCGGCCGACGCCGTCGTGCCGGTGGCGTCGACGTAGACGACGTGCGACCATCCGCCCGTCGAGAACGCCGCCTGGGATTCGACCGCATACCGCGCGCCGGGCACCGAGCGCCACTCCATCGTCCCGCCCGCGATGGCGCGGATGTCGAACGGCGCCGGCCGCACCTCCTCCGGCCCCGCGTCCCACGCGCCGTTCTGCGGCACCCCGTCGCCCAGGTCCACGCCGAGCGCCGCCCCCACCCTCGCCATCATTGCCGTCGCCGCCACGGGCACCGTCCCCGCGTCGACCGCCGGACTGTTCAGCGGCAGCACCGGCCAGCCCCCCTCGCGCCACGCGAACAGCGGGGCGGACGGCGCCGCCTGCGCTCCCGTCGCCTCCCAGATCGTCGACGTCCGGATCTGCGTCACGTTGGTGTAGAGCAGGTGACGCCAGGAGTTCGGCTCGTTGTCCCAGTTGTAGTGATGACGCATCGCCACCGCGCCGGTGCCGGACGGCTGGTAGAAGTTGCGGTCGATGGAGAGCCTCCCGATCGCGGACGTCGGCGCCCGCACGGAGATGCCGGCGTCGGCGAACACCGTCACCGCGCCGTACGAGGACGGGATGAGGTTGTTGAAGACCCGGTTGCTCGTGTTGAGGTCCGGCATCCGCCCGACCTGCCCGTCGAGAACGATGCCGAAGGGATTGCCCGCGCAGAGGTTGTTGCAGACGGCCACATCGCGGCTGTGGACGACGTAGAGCCCCGCGTAGCCGTTGCTCACGGCGACGTTGCGGTGCAGAACCACCGAGTCGACGCCGGCCGTGCCGCTCTTCACGATGTCCACGTAGGCCCCGAACCCGGCGCGCCGGCCCCGGCTGGTTTCCCACCAGTTGATGACGCTCGCGCCGTAGGTCCAGCCCATCGTGTCGCGGAACAGGTTGCCGAGCACGAGCAGGTCGGACGCGGTCGTGCCGTCCGCCCAGATCTTGAGCCCGGCCGAGTCGGCGGCGCCCAGCGCGCAACGCTCGAAGACGTTGCCGACGAAGGCGGACAGCGCCGCCGGAGCGCCCGCCACCTGGACCCCGTTCTGCATCACGTCGCAGACGACGTTGCTGCGGAACAGCAGCCGGTGCGGCGCGCTGAACACGAGCCCGATGCCCTGGTCGACCGCGGCGCGGAAGCCGAGGTCGTGGAAGCGGCATCCCTCGATCCGGAGGCTGCGGATGCCCGGCGACGCGGGCCCGCCCTCGTGGACCGTCATGAAGCCCGTGCCGTCGCACGGCCCGATGTCGCAGCCGGTCCACGTCATGTTGCTGATGGAGGCGAGCGCTCCGTTCGCGTAGACATAAACGCCCGCGCCGCAATCGCGGATGCGCACGCCGTCGAAGGCGAGCCCCGTCGACGGCAGGTTCCAGTTGGCGATCCACACCGCCGCGTCGGACCCCGTGTAGCCGGAGTAGAGCGCGTTGACCCCTTCGATCGCGAGCGACTCGATCCGGATCCACGAACGATGGCGCAGGTTGATGCCGACCGGCCGGCGCGCGATCTCGACCGCGAGGTTCGTCGGATGGACGCCCCCGGGCGGCCAGAAGTAGATCGCCGCCGGGTTCGAGGTGCAGAGCCACTCGCCCTCGCGGTCGAGCAGCACGCCCACGCCCTCGACGTGGTATTTCGTGTTCGTGCTGAACCCGTAGTTCGCCGTCGCGACGCGCACGCCGCCGGTCGCCGGCACGTGATCGAGGATCACCCGGCGGTAGGTGTCGTGTCCCTGGCGGCCGTCGGTCGCCCAGAGAACCGCTCCGGCCAGCGCGGGATTCGTGACGCCGTTGACGACGCGCAGGCTGCCGGCCTGCACGTCGGGATAGGACCCCGGCACGTCGTCCGTCGCGTCCCACAGCCGCGTGACCGTGCCGCCCTCCGCGAGCCACCAGTTCTCATGGTGCCGCCACGGCGTGGTCACGACCCAGTCCGGCTCCCGCGCCTTGGGCAGGCGCACGCGGTTCGTCCCGTCGCGCAGGAACACGAGCTCAGGGAGATTCGTCCAGCCCGTCAGCACGGCCTTGAAGACGTTCGTCAAGGCGAGGTGCGGCGGCAGGCCGATCTCGTTCGTCGCAAGCCGCGTCCACGCGAGCGAGGCCGACGGCTCCGCGCCGGACACGATCGCCTCCCCGCCGCCGGCCGGTTCGCCGCGGATCGTGATGGGGAGCGCCTCGGTGCCGCTCGTCGGGGGGATCACGGTCTCGCGGTAGCGCCCGGGGCCCACGCGGACCACGTCGCCCGGCGCCGCGTTGGACACCGCCCGGCCGATCGTCCGGAAGGCCGACGCGGGCGCAAGCCCGTTGTTGCCATCCGAGCCCGCGCCCGCGTCAACGAAATAGTCGGTCGCGACGGCGCGCGCCGCCGCCAGCACCGCGATTCCAACCCACCATGACCGGGAGTGACGCATTCAATACAGTACCACGCCCCCCGGCAAAGGCATGAGGACACGGAATGGGGTGAGGATTCAAGCCCAAAGCTGCGCGAAGCGGACCCGCCCGATGCCAGACCCGACGCGACGCGCGGTCGCGGCTACGGCACCGCGATCGTCCCCTCGGCGGTGTCGCCGGCCTTGATCTCGACGGAGCCCCGGGCGGATGTGCCGTCGACCACGACCTCGTAGCGGCCGGGGCGCAGGTCCTTCAGATGAAACGTGCCATCCCTGGCCGTACGCAACGACCGGAGCGCTCCGCCGAGGCCGGACGTCCTCTCTCCCGGACGCACGACGGCGCGGCCGTCCGCACCCGTGATCCGCAGCAACCGCCCCCCGACGGCCTTGGGAGAACCCGTCAGGCGGACCACCATCCCGCCGCCCTCGACGAGGCGCCAGTCGCGCACCGTCGGCGCGGCGAGGTCGATCTCCACCGTCTCGACCGCGTAGCCGGTGAAGTGCACACCGAGCGTGTATCGCCCCGGCAGCAAGGGAGGCGTGAACTCGTACGTTCCATCGTCCCCGGCCGGCTGGAAGCCGTGGGCCATCGTGTTCTCCTTGCAGATCGCGGTGACCACCGCTCCGGCGGCCGGATCGCCGGACGGCAGCGTGACTCGCCCGGACAGCTTGAGACCGCGCTGATCCTGCAGGTCGGCGGCGACATCCTTCTCCGCCACGACGATGCCGGACCGGAAGGCGTAGGCTTCCTCCGCAGGCGCCCCGATCGAGTAGGTGCCCGGTGGCACGGCCTCGAACGCGAAGGTCCCGTCCGCCCGCACCATCGTCCACCGGCTCAGGATCGCCTGGTGGGCATCCGACATCGCGGATGGCACCAGCATCACGAACCCGGACGACTTCGCCGCGCCGTCGACATCGCGCGACGTGCCGCGGACCGTGACGCCGTGAAACCGGACCTCGAACGGCCCGTCGCCCGCGGGCAGGTCGGCCACGGTCGCATAGGACGCCTCGGGCCCCTCCTTCCCCATGACATCGGCGCGAACGATGTACTGTCCGCCTTTCGCGGCGGAAGCCTCGCACCAGCCGTTGCTGTCCGATTCCGCGCGAACCGACCCGAACTGGGCCTGCATCATCCATTCCTCGGCGGCGCTTTCGTCAGCCGGCGGCGCGGGGAAGACCTGGACCGAGGCCCCGGCCACCGGCTTGTCCCCCGCCAGGACGCGGAGGCGCCGCGCCGAACCTGCCGGCTTCGCCCCGCCGAGCTTCAGTTCGGCCGTCTCGCCTGCCTTCACCGTCACGACGGACATCCCGGGCGCGCGACGCGCATCCTCGGATGGAACAACCCAAAGCACGCGGTACTCCCCAGCCGGAAGCTCCGCGACGGCGAACCGCCCCTGGGCATCGGTCCGCGCCGAATGTCCCGGCCCCTGGACCCCGTCCGATGCGGGCACGAGGGAGACATACGCCTCGGCCGCAGGCCCCCGGTCGTCACGAATCTCGCCCCTCACCGCGCCCATGGGCGGCAGGCGGATCTCCACCGGCGCCGCATCGGGGCGCACGACCACGGTCTTCCCGATCAGGGCGCCGAACTCGCCGTCCCCGCCGGTCGGGCGGACCACGACCAGGTTCACCGGCCCTGCGGGCAGTCCGCGCAGGTCGAACCGGCCGTCCTTGCCCGTCGTCGCCGCTTTCGCGCCGTCATCCTCCTCGTCGTCAAACGCACTCCGCCGCCCGCCCGCACCGACGCGCAACCCCTCGACCGGTTTCCCGGCGGCATCGACGACCCGCCCCCCGATCGCAAGGCCGGCGGACATCCTCAGCACGACGTTCGAGACCGGCGCCGCGGCGAACTCGATCGTCGCCCTGGCGTCCAGCAGCGGCGGCTTCGACGCCGTCACCGTCAGACGGCCGCCCGTGCGGGCCTCCACGCTCCCCCCGCCCTTCGTGTCCGTCACGTTCGGCGCCCGGGAGCCGAAGGATCCCGAAACGAAGTAAACGCTCGCGCCGCCCCCCGCCGTCCGGGCCGCCGAAAGAACCGCCCCGGCGACAGGCTTCCCATCGGGATCCAGCACGAGGACCGGGACCCGGACCTTCGGGGCGAGCGAGACGAGCACGTCGTCGGTGCCCGCCACGACCTTGTCGAGTTCGGCCTCCTCGCTGCCGTAGGTGTCCGGAACCTTGACCTCGAGGCGGTACCGTCCCGGCGCCAGGCCCTCGACGCGGAAGGCGCCCGAGGCGTCGGTCTCCGCCTCTCGGCGAATCATCCGTCGCGACCCGTCGGTGCTGCGCTCAGCCTCGATCGGACCCTGCACGCTGACCTCGAACGTCGAGGCCGGCGGCTTGTCACCCTCCAGCACGACCCCCGCGATGAAGGACCCCTTGCGCAACGTCACGAGATGGTCGGTGCCGCCGGCGGCCAGCCGAATCTCCGCGTGGTGCGGCTCGTATCCCTCCGCATCGATCGACAGCGAGACGTTGCCCTCCGGCAGGCCGCGGACCGTGTAGCGCCCGTCGGCGTCGGTCGTCGCGGAGCGGCTCTCGGACGGCGACGCGCGGTATCGCCCGGACTTCCCGGCGGCAGCGTTCGTCGGCGCGGGGAACTCGAACATGACTCCGACACGGACATCGTCCAGCGGCTTCCCCTTTCCGTCCGTCACGCGGCCGGACAGCGAGAGGCCGGGCTGCAGGACGATCCGCTGCCCGCCGCGGATCGTGGCGAGGTCCCATTCGAGGCGCTGCGGAAGGTGCGCATCCTCCCCGACCGACACCGCGATGCGGCCGCCGGACAGCCCCCGGGCGATGAAGCGCCCACGGTCGTCCGAACTGAGGTATCGCGTCCGGCGATCCGTCCCGTCCCCGACCTCCATCCGCACGCTTGCGTCGTCCACCGGTTTGCCCGCCGCGTCGACGACCATCCCCGTGATCGACAGCGTGCGGGGAAGCACGAGGACGACGTCCGACGCCCGCCCCGCGACGACGACCGCCTGGGTCGACGTGCGCCCCCATTCGGCGTCCGACGGCGCGATCTCGTACGACCCCGGCACCACGTCGGCCAGCGTCGCCACGCCGTTCGTCACCGGAGCCTCGAGGTTCATCATGCGGGCCACGCGCCGCCCGCCCGCGCCACCCAGGTTGAACTCCAGCACGTGCGGAAGTTCCAGGGCGGGATCCTCGGGTTTCAGCGTCACGCGCAGCCCGCCCGACCGAACGACTTCGACGCGGCACGTCGCGACGGCGCCCTCGACGGCGGCGACCGAGATCCCGGCCGGGTCCTTCGAGATCCACCCGCCGCCGCGCACGACGACGCGGTGGCTCTCCGGGTCGAGTCCGCCGACGGAGAACGCGCCGGCCGCGTCGGTGACGATGGGGGCTGCCGCGTCCGCGATCTCGACCTTCACGCCCGCGACCGGCCCCTCCGGCCCCGCGACGACACCGGCGATCGACGCGCCGCGCTTGAGGTGGACCTCCAGGTAGGTCTCCGCGCCGACCTTGATCGGGTGCGCCTCGGGGGCG
>Ga0194127_10000922_pt1 | contig 45127 bp, 38 predicted proteins | sample TA2KigC100mmetaG_FD_148624 | JGI IMG/M metagenome (GOLD analysis project Ga0194127, IMG submission 148624) | Freshwater microbial communities from Lake Tanganyika, Tanzania - TA2015036 Kigoma Deep Cast 100m | ecosystem: Environmental > Aquatic > Freshwater > Lake | place: Tanzania: Lake...
TCCTTGTGAAGATCGGTTTTTGCGGTCTGGGCGTGATGGGCGCGCCGATGGCGCGACATCTGGCGAACAAGGGTCATCAAGTAACCGTCTACAACCGAAACATTGAGAAGGCAAAAGACTGGGTCGCCAAAAATGGCGGCGGGTTCGCCGAATCTCCGCGCAAGGTCGCCGAGCAAAGCGAGGTCGTCATGGTTTGTGTCGGCAACGACAATGATGTTCGCAGTGTCGTGTTCGGCGAAAAAGGCGTGCTCTCGGGTTTGAAACAGAATTCGGTTCTCGTTGATCACACCACCGCATCGGCGAATCTCGCGCGAGAACTTTCGGCCGCATGCAAATCTTCGGGAGTCGGTTTCATTGACGCGCCCGTTTCGGGCGGTCAGGCCGGCGCCGAGAACGGTGCCTTGACCGTGATGTGTGGTTGTGACGAGCAGAGGGTTTTCGATCGGGTGCGACCCGTATTCGACGCCTACGCCAAGGCGTGCCAACGAATGGGCGACGCGGGCGCGGGTCAGTTGACGAAGATGGTCAATCAGATCTGCATCGCCGGTGTCGTTTCGGGTCTGGCCGAGGCGCTCAACTTCGCCGTTCGCGCGGGCTTGAACGCCGACCAGGTCGTCGAGGTCATTGCGAAAGGCGCGGCGCAATCGTGGCAGATGGAAAATCGATCGAAGACGATGGTTCGCGATCAGTTCGATTTCGGTTTCGCCGTCGAGTGGATGCGCAAAGATCTCGGCATCTGTTTTGACGAGGCGAAGAACAACGGCGCCGACCTGACGATGACGAAACTCATCGATGCACTTTATGCCCGGGTCGTCGCCATGGGTGGCGCCCGCTGGGACACCAGCAGCCTGATGAAACTATTGACCCACCCCGAAAAATAATCTATTTGCCCGAGGCGGCTTGGGCGAAGGCGTCGAGCAGGTGGTCGAGTTGCGAATCGGTGATCACCAGCGGCGGACAGAAAGTGTTGGTGTCGGTGTTGATCGCCCGGGTGATCGCACCCAACTCGAGCATACGGTCGCGAATCTTGACGTTGTTCTGCGTGGCATGCAGACCTGCGGCCCACACCGCGCCCGCGCCGCGGGCGTGGTCGATCACGCCGTCTTTGGCCAGCGCTTGCAACGCCGAACCGATGCGCTCGCCGATGTGCACGGCGCGGTCGCGCAAACCTTCGCGTTCGATGATCCCGATGTTGACGAGAGCCGCCACACACGCCGAAGCATGCCCCGAGTACGTGTAGCCATGACGCAGGAAGAAATCGGCGTCGGCTTCGAGCGGTTTTCTGACCGCGCCGCCGACGAAGACCCCGCCCAAAGGTTGATAACCCGAAGTGACCGCTTTGGCAAAGCACAACAGGTCGGGGTTCACGCTGTAGAACTGCGAACCGAACCATGTGCCGAGTCGGGCAAAACCCGTGATCACCTCGTCGAAAATCAAAAACGCGCCGTGTTGATCGCAAAGTTTGCGCAGACCCTGCAGATAATTCGGCGAAGGGGGATAAACGCCACCCGCACCCTGCAGCGGCTCTGCCAGCACGGCGGCGACAGTCGAGCCGCGTTGGGTCATCAACACCGACATCGCCTCGAGATCATCGCTCGCCACCTGTTCGACATCGGGCACAAGTGGCCCGTAACCGACTTTGTTCAACGGCAATCCCTGGGCGCTCGTGCCGCCGTAATTAGTGCCGTGGTAGGCGCGCATGCGCGAAATGATCAGCGTTCGCTCGGGGTGCCCGGCCTGGACATGGGCCAAGCGCGCGAGTTTCATCGCCGTATCTACCGCCTCCGAGCCGCTGCTGCAGAAAAAAACCCGGGCATCGGGCATCGGGCAAATCGACACGAGTTTTGCGGCGAGTTCTTCGACGGGCGCGCTGGTGAACGGATCAAAAGTCGAATAAGTCTCGAGCGTCGCGATCTGTTTGGCGACGGCGTCGGCGATTTCTTGTCGACCATGGCCGACCGCGCAGTACCAAAGACTCGCCATTCCGTCCACGAGTTGGTTTCCATTGTCATCCCAAACGAGAGCACCCTGACCGCGCACGAGTTTGATGAAGGTGTCCTTCGTCGGTTTGGCGAACGGATGCAGAAAGGCGTTGCGGGCTTGATTCACGGTTACCAACGCTAGTTCGTGGCATCGCTCTAGGCTTAGGGGCGGATGAAAGGGCTGATTCTTTCGGGTGGCGCCGGCACGCGCCTCAGGCCGATCACGCACACGAGCGCCAAACAGCTCGTGCCGATCGCCAACAAGCCGATCTTGTTCTACGGAATCGAAGCCATGGCCCGCGCGGGTATCCGCGAAATCGGGATCATCGTCGGCTCGACTCGCGACGAAATCAAGGCGGCGGTGGGTGATGGTGGTCAATTTGGGGTGAAGGTCACATATATCCCGCAAGACGAGCCACTGGGGCTGGCGCATTGCGTGCTGATCGCCGAAAAGTTTCTCGGCGACGACGACTTCATCATGTATCTCGGCGACAACATGCTCGAGCAGGGTCTCGAAGAATTGGTCAACGATTTTGAGGCGGCGCGCAAAGGTGACGCGAAAGATCGGCCAGCGGCACAGATTTTGTTGTGCCATGTTGAAGATCCTCGCCAATTCGGTGTGGCCGAAGTCGACCAGCAAGGTCATGTCGTGCGCCTGGTCGAAAAACCGAAGGACCCGCCGTCGGATCTGGCGCTGGTCGGCGTCTATCTTTTCGACAAGACAATCAAGAAAGCCGTGCGTTCGATTAGGCCGTCGGCGCGCGGAGAACTCGAGATCACCGACGCCATTCAGTGGTTGGTCGACAACAAACACGCCGTCAAACACAAAGTTCTGCAGGGTTGGTGGATCGATACGGGCAAGAAAGACCCGCTGCTCGAGTGCAACCGTCTGGTGCTCGACGCGATGACCCATCGCGTCGCCGGCACCGTCGATGCGGCTTCGCAGATTCAGGGTCGCGTGACGATCGAAAAAGGGGCCAAGATCTCAAACTCCCGCATTCGTGGACCGGTGGTGATCGGCCCCGATGCGATCGTCGAAGACAGTTATATCGGTCCCTATACATCGTTGGGCAAGAACTGTCGGGTGATCAAGTCTGAACTGGATCACTCGGTCGTGCTCGACGGAAGTTCGATCGTTGGCGTCTCCAAATTGACCGATTCATTGATTGGTCGCGATGTCGAAGTCGGCAAGAGTTTGCAGCAGCCTCGGGCGCTCCGTTTGATGCTGGGCGACGACTCGAAAGTAGAACTCGAGTAATGGCCAAGATCACCGAGTCGCAAATCATCAAGGGCGTGCAGATCGTCGAGCCGCAAATGCACGGCGACTCGCGCGGCATCTTCATCGAGACATATCGGCGCGAGTGGTTTCCGCTTGGTCGCGAAATGTTGCAGGCCAACCGTGGCGACCGACAAAGGGGTTGCGTCGTCGGTCTGCACTATCACCTGCATCAGGCCGACTATTGGTATGTGCCTTTCGGTACTTGTCGGGTCGTGTTGCACGATTTGCGTCAGGGTTCGCCCACCGACGGGGCGACCGAGGTGATCGACATCGGTGCGCGCGCCGACGGCACCCACGATCACCGTGGCATTTTCATTCCGCCCGGCGTGGCGCACGGCTTTGCGTCGCTGACCGACATGACGATCACATATTTGGTCGACGGTTACTACAACCCGAAAGACGAATTGGGTCTGGCATACAACGACAAAGCGGTGAACGCCGACTGGGGATTCGACGAACCGATTTTGTCCGAGCGCGACGCGGCTAACCCGACCCGCGACAAAATTGATTCGCAGCGGCGTCCTTTCTGGCCGATGCGAACGTAGTTTCGCATGAAAATCTTCGTCACCGGCGGCGCCGGTTTTATCGGCTCGAATTATGTGCGGTGGGTATTCGCCAACACCGACCACGAGGTGACCGTCTATGACGCCCTGACCTACGCAGGCAATCTGTCGACGCTAAAAGATGTCGACGACAGCCCGAGATTCGAATTCGTCAAGGGCAACATTTGTCAACCGGGTGATGTCGAGCAGGCGATGAAAGGTCACGATGCCGTGGTGCATTTCGCCGCCGAGAGCCATGTCGATCGCTCGATCGCCGGTAGCGAAGATTTCATTCTTACCAACTGTTTCGGCACGAACGTGGTGGTCGATGCGGCTCGCCGACTGAACATTTCGCGCGTGCTGCATATCGGCACCGACGAGGTCTACGGATCCGTAGAGACGGGGTCGTCGAAAGAGAGCGACCCGCTCGAGCCACGAAGCCCGTATTCGGCATCGAAGGCGGGCAGTGATCTGATCGCTTTGTCTTACTTCGCAACCCACGGCACGCCCGTCGTCGTGACCCGGTGCACGAACAATTTCGGCCCGTATCAGTATCCGGAGAAGGCGATTCCGTTGTTCACAACCAACTTGCTCGACGGCAAGAAGCTTCCGTTATACGGCGATGGGTTGAACGAACGAGATTGGATCTACGTCGACGACCATTGCTCTGGGGTGCATCTGGCCCTCGAACATGGCGAAGCGGGCGAGATCTACAACATTGGTGCAGGCAATGAGACGCCGAATCGTGTGCTTGTCGACAAACTGCTGGGTTTGCTGGGCAAGGACGAATCGAGCGTGCAATATGTCGCCGATCGCCTGGGGCACGACCGTCGGTACTCGGTCGACATTTCCAAGATCTCCAAACTGGGTTGGAAGCGAACGCGATCGCTAGACGAGGCGCTCGAAGCCACGGTGCACTGGTATCGGGACAACCGCTGGTGGTGGGAGCCGTTGAGAGCGAAAAAGTAGTGAAGATTTTCGTAACTGGTGCGAGCGGACAATTGGGCACCGATGTCGTGCTCGCCGCCGAGAGGGCAGATCACGAAGTGTTCGCGGCGTCGCACGCCGATCTCGATGTGACAGATCGGGCGAAGGTCTTTGCGACCATTGCCGCGAGCAAACCCGATTGTGTAATTCATGCCGCGGCCTGGACGGCCGTAGACGCCTGTGAATCAGACGAGACCAAAGCGATGGCGATAAACGGTCGCGGAACCGAGAACATCGTTGGCGCGGCGCGCGAAGTCGGTGCCCGAGTCATATATATCTCAACTGATTACGTTTTTGACGGCACGAAGAAGACACCATATGTAGAGACCGACCGGCCCAACCCGCAGTCGGTTTATGGGGCGAGCAAACACGCGGGCGAAAGGCAACTCGATCCCGGTCAGGACGCCGTTGTGCGAATCTCTTGGGTTTGTGGCGAGCACGGTGCGAACATGGTCAAGACCATCTTGCGTCTGGCCGCGACATCGCCCGAATTGAAGTTCGTCGACGACCAAATCGGCTCGCCGACCTTTACCGGTGACGTCGCACCTGTATTGGTCGAGTTCGCCGAGCAGTCACGCAGCGGCATATGGCATGTCACCAATCAAGGCGTGACAAGTTGGTTCGGTTTCGCCCAAGATGTTCTGCGGGCCGCGAACCTCGATGCGAGTCGGGTCTCACCGATCGCCACGAGCGACCTGCGACCCGAGCGACCGGCCAAGCGACCCGCAAATTCGGTGCTCGACAACTCGAGATTACGTCAGGCGAACCTTGCGTTGCTTGACGATTATCACACGCCGCTGCAGCGACTTGTCGACCGTCTCGCAGGTTAGGGTTGAATCGTGGATCAACAAGCGTTGCTCAAAGAGATCGAGCCAGTCGCCGAAGATTTGTTGAACCGTCATTTGGGTGTGGCCAAAGAATGGTTTCCACATCAGATGGTTCCGTACAGTCGGGGCAAAGATTACGAACCCGGTCGGGTGTGGTCTAGTCAAGACTCGGATTTTGGCGCCGACAATGTCGAGATGCCAGAAGCGGTGCGCGCTTCGCTGTTCGTGAATTTGCTGACCGAAGACAATTTGCCGTATTACTCGCGCGACATCAGCAATCTGTTCGGCTCAGATGGTGCTTATGGCGAGTGGGGCCGAAACTGGACGGCCGAGGAAGGTCGACACTCGATCGTGATTCGCGACTACATCACGGTCACCCGAGCGATTGATCCCGTCGGTCTCGAGCGTGCCCGAATGCAACAAGTTCGGGGCGCGCAGGTGCCCGCACCGCTAGATCTGTTCGAGGCGCTCGCATATTTGAGCATGCAAGAACTCGCGACACGAATCGCACATCGCAACACGGGCAAGGTGATTGAAGACGAAGTGGGTGAGGCGATCATGTCGCGTGTCGGTAACGACGAAAACTTGCACTATTTGTTTTACCGAGACTTGGCGACTGCCGCGCTGGCGGTCGACCCGTCGAACATGGTGATCGGCATCGAGCGGGCTGTGCGCACATTCGCGATGCCCGGTACGGGCATACCCGATTTCGAGCGTTTGGCGCGCGAGATCGCCCGCGTCGGCATTTATGATTTGTTGATTCACCATGATCAGATTTTGCAACCGGTCGTCTTGCGCCATTGGAAAATCGACCAGGTTACGGGGCTTTCGAGCGAGGCGGAAAAGGCTCGCGAGGCTTTGCTCAAGCGCATCGAGCGCATCGGCAAGGTTGGCGCCAAAATGGCGGGCGACCGAGCCCGAGTCTGAATAGCCAAAACTGCGCTATTTCACGGGGTTTTGCTGGTTTTCGGCACCCATTTGAAGTTTTGTGTTTGATGTGTCACTGGCCATATAGTTGTTAGGCGACTCGGTGAGGTCGTTTGTGAGTTTTTCATTTCACCGTCAATACATTTCAAAATCAAGGGGAGAAAATGTCAACTATTGAGCAAACAAAAGATGAAGTCGTGACGAGCGGTTTGTCTCGACGTCACTTCATTCAGGCAGCAGCAGCAACGGGTGTGGCAATTCCGTTCGCCCAGATGTTGGGTGGACAATCTGTTGGTGCGGCCGGCAAAGTTTTCCGCTACGCGTCTCAGGCACAAGAAGGCCCCGCGGCCCCTTGGATGACCAAAGGTGGATCGCTCGGCATTCTTAACGCCGTCGGTTCATGGCTCATCGATGTTGCGCCGTCAGGCGAACTTAAGCCGAGCATCGCGACAAAGTGGAAGGGTTCCAACGGGGGTAAAACCTGGACTTTCACCATCCGCACAGATGCCACTTTCCACGATGGTTCGAAGCTCACGGCAGACGATGTTGTTTACACCGTCAAGTCGCACCTTGACCCGAAGAACAAGTCGCAATCGGCTGGTCGTATCGCCGACATCGCTGAAGTCGTCAAAGTCAACGCGACGACCATTCGGTTTGATTTGAAGAAGGCCAACGCCAACTTCCCGTATGCGGTGGCAAGCTCGAACTACGGCTTGCTGATCTTGAAGAACGGCGAAAAGGGCGATGAGTCTTGGATCGCGAAGATGAACGGCTCGGGCAAATGGATCTTGGTATCGCACAAGGTCAACGAGAAGACCGTGTTCAAACGAAACATGAACTACTTCGACAAGAGTCAAATTCCGTCGTTCGAGACAATGGAGCAAATCCAATATGTTTCGCAGAGCGCGGCGATTCCCGCGTTGAAGACCGGCAAAATCGACTCGATCCACTTGCTTTACGGCAACGAGGCCGACACACTCCCCAAGGCCAAGTTCTACAAGACACTTGTGCCGACATGTGGTGGTTTGCACATGCACATGCGTTGCGACATCGGTCAATTTACCGACAAGCGTGTGCGCGAGGCGATCGCCCTGTCGCTTGACCGTGCGAAGTACATCAAGGGCGTGCTTGGTGGCTACGCATTGATCGCCAACGACTCGGTGATGGACTCGTTTCCGACCGTCGACAAGTCGGTCAAGCAACGGGAAAAAGACATTACGCGCGCCAAAGCCCTACTCAAAGAGGCCGGTGTGCCGAATGGTTTCAAAGCCACATTGCAGAGTTGGAAACGTGACGACATCGACAAGTTCACTCAATTTGTCAAGTCCTCATGCAAAGGAATCGGCATCGACGTGACGGTTGATCTCGACGGTTCAGACGGTGGTGCTGCCCGATGGTACGCCTATTCGGTGTATCCGTCGGTCAAAGGCTCGAAGGTTGCCAACAAAGGCGAGTGGCTTGCCAGCGAATTCGGTATCGCCGAATGGGCTGGTCGTCCGACCCCCGACGAGTACCTCACTCGTGAATGGAAGTCGACCGGCGACTGGAATCCGCACTACCTGGATGCACCGGAACTTGACGCTGCAGTCGATATGTGGACGTCCGCACTTACGCCTGCTGCCAAGAAGAAGGCAAGTTCGGCGATCCAGAAAGCCTCGCTCAAGTTCACGCCGATCGTCATCGTTTACAACGAGATTCGTGTTTCGGTGACCTCGAACAAGGTGAAGGGCGTTGAGTTCAACCAGCAAGGTGCGAACTGGACATCAGGATCAAACGCCTAACGGCAAAACTCGAAGCAATTAAGATCAAGACCGACCCGCCAACTCGGGTCGGTCTTTTTCTTTTGCCGGGCAGTCAAAGAGTCCTAAAACCTCATTGGTAAACTTGGCAATTCAATGTTGAGATTCGTCGCAAAGCGCATCGGGTTGTCGATTCTGACCCTGTTTTTGGTCTCGGTAATCGTTTTTATCATGACTTCGATCATGCCGGGCGATATCGCCAAGCAGGTTCTTGGTCGCGACGCCACCCCCGAGGCGTTTGAACTTTGGAACAAGGAAAAGGGCTTTGACAAGCCACTTGTCGTGCAGTACGGCCGTTGGATAGGTGGGGTGATGACGGGGAACCTCGGCACCTCGTTGAAATACGAGATGCCGGTGTCAGAGATTCTCGGTCCGGCCGCCAGCAAGTCGGCTCAATTGGCGATCGTGGCGTTGTTGATCATCGCTCCGGTCAGCATTTTGGGCGGCGTCGTTGCGGCGATGAATCGCGGTAAAAAAATCGATCGGGCATTGACCGTGGGTGGGCTGTCGGCGGCGGTGATCCCCGAATTCGTTTGGGCGGTGGTGCTGATCTTGTTGTTCGGCGTGGCGGTTGAGGCGTTTCCAGTTTATGCGTTTCCAGAGGAGGAGAACCCGAACCTAATCAGCAGTGTTTATCACCTTATTCTTCCGTCGATCGCACTGCTCTTCGTTTTGTTCGGCTACATTTCGCGCATCACCCGCGCCGGCGTGGTTGAGGCGCTCGACTCTGACTACATGCGCACTGCCGTGCTCAAAGGGCTCTCGATAAGGGTGGCGGTTGTGCGACATGTTTTGCGAAACGCCCTTTTGCCGACGATCGCCGTTATCGCCACCCAAGTGCCGTATCTCGCGGGCGGACTGATCGCGATTGAGCGGGTTTTCAACTATCCGGGTTTCGGAAATATTCTGCTCGCAGCGGTTATCGCGCGCGACTTTCCGTTGTTGCAGACCGCAGTGTTCCTGATCGGTGTAGTCATCGTTAGTTTCCAGTTGATCGCCGACATTTTGTTCGCGGTTTTGAATCCCAGAATCAGGCAGAGGGTCACCGAATGAACGACGAAAGGGCCAAACTGGCCAAGCAGACCGTTTTCAGCGAGCGCCTTGCCGTTCTGCGAAAGAACAAGGCGTTGATCGTCGGCACCTTCATTTTAGCTTTCTGGGTAATCAGTGCGATTTTCGGCAAATTGATCGCCCGATACGACCAAGATTTCATGGACTACGAGGCGATCAACTCGCCGCCCTCTTTGAAATATTGGTTCGGCACCGACAGCAACGGTCGTGACGTTTTTTCGCGGGTGATCATCGGGTCGCGGGTGATCATCGTCATCTCATTTTTGGCGACTTTGCTCGGGGCATTCGTCGGTGCGTCGCTCGGTTTGATCGCCGGTTACCTCAAGGGCAAATTCGACATGGTGTTGATGAGGATTCTCGAGGCGATTTCGGCGATACCCGTGATCATCATCGCGCTTTTGGCCGTGGCGGCGATCGGTCGATCTTCGTCGATCATCACGATCTTGATCATCGGTTTTATTTTCACGCCCAATGTTGCGCGCACGATTAGGGCCGCGGTTCTGGGGGAGTCAGAACTCGAGTATGTTGCGGCGGCCCGTTTGCGAACCGAAAAGACGGCGCATATTTTGTTCAGAGAAGTTTTGCCCAATGTTCTTCCGACTTTGATCGTCGAGTTCACGGTTCGACTCGGTTATGCGATCTTCGCGGTGGCGACGCTGTCGTTCTTGGGCGCCGGTCTCGAAGCGGGCTCACCCGACTGGGGCACCCAGGTGGCCGACACTTGGTCGTTGATCTTCACGGACATTTGGTGGCCGACGTTGTTTCCCTCGCTGGCGATCGCCTCGGTGGCGGTCAGCATCAATTTGATCTCTGATGCGCTGCTCGAGGTCTTCGAACTGTGAGCGCGACACCGACACTCGAATTGCGCAACCTCGAGGTTGCCTATACGGTTCGCGGCATCGATCGCCAGGTGCTGCGCGACGTCTCGTTTTCTATCGCCCCGGGCGAGGCATACGGTCTGGTGGGCGAGTCGGGGTGCGGCAAATCGACCGCCGCGTTCGCCGCGATGCGCTACCTGCCCCGCAACGGCAAGATCACCAAGGGTTCGATTCTTTTCGAGGGCGACGACATCGTTTCGATCTCCGAAGCCGAAGTCTCGAGGCTTCGTCGCTCGGCGATCTCGATGGTCTATCAAAATCCTTCGACTGCGTTGAACCCGACCATTCGCGTCGGAAAACAGATCGCCGAAGTTTTCGAATTGAACGGATTTTCGAGCGACGAGGCGATGACCGAGGCGCAAGAGGCGTTGACCAAGGTGCAGATCGCGGACCCGGCGCGAGTGATGCGTCGTTACGTGCACCAACTCTCGGGCGGCATGGCCCAGCGCGTGGTGATCGCGATGGCTCTGGCGTCGAACCCGCGGCTTTTGGTGATGGACGAACCAACCACGGGTCTTGATGCCACGGTCGAGGCCGAAGTTCTCGACTTGGTGCGCGAGTTGAGGCGCGATACGGGCACCTCGGTGTTGTTCATCAGTCACAACCTCGGCGTGATTCGCCACATGTGCGACCGTGTCGGCGTGCTCTATGCGGGAGTCCTGGTCGAAGAGGGGGCGACCACCGAATTGTTCGACAATCCGAGCCACCCCTACACGGTCGGTCTTTTGCGATGCATTCCGCGAGGTGGTCTGCACAAGAGCACCGACAGGCTCGACACGATTCCCGGCACTCCGCCGGCGCTCGGCACGAATTTGTTGGGATGCGTCTTCGCCGACCGCTGTGCGCTGGTCGACGACAAGTGTCGGTCGCAACAACCCCAGATGGTGACGATCTCGGGCAGCCATGTTGCGCGATGCTTCCACAGCGACAAGGCCAAAGACTTGCCGCGCTCGGTCGAGAAAATCGAGTTCGCGCCGCAACACGAGGCGGGTGCGTCGAATCTCGGCGAGACATTGCTCGATGTGAGTCACCTGTCGAAAGTATTCACCCAAGATGGTCACAAGGTTCGCGTGATCAACGATGTCTCATTGAGGCTCGGGGTCGGCGAGACGCTCGGATTGGTGGGCGAGTCGGGCTCGGGCAAGACGACGATCGCAAAGTTGGTGTTGGGTCTCACCCCACCCGAAGAGGGTGGCGTGATCTCTCTTGACGGCAAGGGTTTGGCCCAAACCTTGAATCGACGCGACGTGCAGGATGTCGGGGCGATGCAGATCGTGTTTCAAAACCCCGATCAAGCGCTGAATCGTCGCCACAGCGTCACCCGCATCGTCGCCCGCGCGGTCGAGAGATTGCGAAGTTTCAGCTTGCGCAAGGCGATTGAACGGGCCCACGAACTTCTCTCCGGCATGCGCGTCGAGTCGACGCTGCACAGCGTGAGACCGATGCAACTTTCGGGTGGTCTGAAACAACGCGTGGCGATCGCCCGCGCGTTTGCCGGGGCTCCCCAAATCGTTGTTTGCGACGAGCCAACCTCGGCGCTCGATGTTTCTGTGCAGGCGGCGATCTTGAATCTGCTCGTCGACCTGCAAAAGCAGGACAAAACAAGCTTCATCTTCATTTCGCACGACCTCGGCGTGGTTCGCTACATTTCTGATCGCATCGCGGTGTTGTATCTGGGGCGCGTGGTCGAATTCGGAACATCGCAAAGGGTGTTCAGCGGGCCGTTCCACCCTTACACCGAGGCGCTGCTTTCGTCGGTGCCGAAAATCGACGGCTCGATTCGCAGGCGAATTCCGTTGACTGGCGTGGTGCCGAGCCCGTCGAACCCACCGAGCGGTTGTGTGTTGAACCCGCGATGCCCGCGCAAAGAGGGTTCGGGTTACGAATCGCTGTGCGAATCAGAGGAGCCGAATTTGACCGAGGTCGAACCCGGGCACTTCATGCGCTGTCATCTTCCGATTGAAAAACTGAAGCAACTACAAAACTGATCTTGGAGCGTCGCTCAGACGCGCATGCGCGAACCCGACGGGTCGAGCACGGGGTCGATCTGCAGCGATGCCGGTTGCATCTTGCCGATGATCTCGATTTCGAAACCGGTGGTGCCTGGCTTCGCCAATTCGGCGGGAATGTAGCCCATCGCCAGCGAGACGCCGCTGTAGTGGGCGTAGCCTCCGCTGGTGATCCAACCCACGACTTTGCCGCCGTGGAAAACTGGTTCATCGCCGATTACATCGGCGGGTTCGTCTTTGTCGACCTCGACCGTGAACATCACCAGTTTGCGTGACGGCCCCGTCTTCATTTCGGCCTCGACGGCGGCTCGACCGATGAACTCGTGGTCGAACTTCAGCACTCGCCCCATTCCCGCTTCCAAAGGCGTGTAGATCGGGCGATACTCCCTGAACCAGGTGCCGAAGTTCTTTTCGAGGCGCAGCGTGATCAGAGCCCTGAAACCGAACAGGCGCATGTCGAACTCCTTGCCCGCATCCCAGATCAGGTCGAAAAGATAACGCTGATATTCGGGCGCGATCCAGATTTCGTAGCCGAGGTCGCCCGTGTAGGTCATTCGCGAAAGCCAAACTGGGGCGTTGCCGATGTTGACGCGTCGAAAGCCCATGAACGGGAAATCTTTCGTCGCCAGCGATGTGCCCGTCAGTTTTTGCAGAACATCGCGCGATCGCGGCCCGGCCACCGTGAGACCGACCATCGACAACGAGAGGGTCTCGAAACGGATCGGGCTGTTCGCCGGCAGATGGGCCAAGAACCACCGCGGATGGTGAACTTCGGCGGCCTGGGATCCGAACAAAAAGAATTCTTCTTCGCCGATTCGCGAGATCGAAAATTCGCCGACGATCTTGCCCTCTTTGTTGAGCATCGCGGTGAGCACCGTTCTGCCGATCTTGGGCAGCGAGTTGGTGAACAAACTCTGCAGCCACGCCGCCGACCCGGCGCCGCTGACCTTGTATTTGGCGAAGTTCGAAGCCTCGGAGAAGCCGACCCGCTCGCGCACCGCCCGCGACTCTTCGCCGACATTCTTGAAAGCGTTGGAGCGATAGAAGGTGACATCTTCGCGCGCTTCCTTGCCCTGATCTTGAAACCACAGCGGATGTTCGAGACCGAAGCCGGCGCCCATCACGGCGTTGTGGGCGAGCAATCGATCGTAAATCGGCGTCGTGTGCAACGGTCGGGCCGCGGGAAGTTCTTCGTTGGGGAAGGTGATGCGGAATCTGCGCGAATAATTTTCGCGAACCTTGGCGTTCGTGTACTCGAGGGTGGCGAAGTCGCCGTAGCGGGCGACATCCATTGCCCAGATGTCGGCGCCGGGGTCGCCATGCACCATCCAGTTGGCCAACGACAGACCGACTCCGCCGCCTTGAGACAGGCCCGCCATTACGGCGCACGCCGACCACATGCCGGGCAGGCCCTTGATCGGGCCGACCAACGGATTGCCGTCTGGCGAGAATGTGAACGGGCCGTTGACGAATTTCTTGATGCCGGCCCGACCAACGGCTGGAAAGTGGGCGAAGCCTCGTTCGAGTTCGGGGGCGATGCGCTCGAGGTCGTGCGGCAACAACTGAAAAACGAAGTCCCACGGGGTCTCCTTGGGCGACCACGGACGATTGTTTTGCTCGTAGGTGCCGAGCAAAATGCTCTGACCCTCTTGGCGCGCGTAGATTTCGCCGGCGAAGTCGATCATGTGCGGCAACTCTTTGCCGTGAATGCGATTGAACTCGATCACTTCCTCCATCGGCTCGGTCATCAGATAGTGGTGCTCCATCGCCAACACCGGCAATTCGAGACCACACATGCGACCGACCTCGCGCGCCCAAAGCCCACCCGCATTGACGACATGCTCGGCGCGAATCGTGTGGTCTTTGTCTGTCACGACATCCCATGTGCCGTCGGCCCGCGGGTTCAGCGCCGTGACCCAGGTATTCGTATATACCTCGGCGCCCCGATTGCGGGCGCAGATCGCATAGGCGTGCGTCACCCCGTAAGGATCGACGCTGCCCTCGTCTTCGTCGAAGAGCGCGCCGACGAAATATTTTTCTTCCAACAACGGGTTCAAAACTTTCGCCTCTTGCACCGAGATGATCTCCATCTTCATGCCGAGATAACGGCCGCGAGCGCGGGCCATCTTCAACCAGTCGAGGCGTTCGGGGGTGTCGGCGAGTTGAATGCCGCCGGGCAAATGTATGCCGCAATTTTGCCCCGACTCCTTTTCGATTTCCTTGTAGAGGTTGACCGTGTATTGCTGCAGGCGGGCGACGTTGGGGTCGCCGTTCAGGGTGTGCATCCCACCCGCGGCATGCCAGGTCGAACCGGCGGTCAGTTCTTTCCGTTCGACGAGCACGACGTCGGTCCAGCCGGCCTTTGTCAGGTGATACAGCACCGATGCGCCGACGACGCCACCGCCGACAACCACGACCCTCGCTGAAGATTTCATTATTGATTACCTTTCGTGAAAAATTCTAAATGGCAAAAGTTTTCAGAAGTCGGTCGCGACTCCGCCTTCGGCAACACGACGACTCACGAACGCCTTGAGTTCAGCCAGAGCCTCATCGTCGATCTCGGGTGTTCGATATGCGGCGAGCCAGGTTTGGGCGAGTTCTTTCGTCTTGGTGACGGCGGTGGGGCTCCCACCTTCTTGCCAAGTTTCGTAATTGCGCCAGTCCGAAATCATCGGCTTGAAGAATGCATCGCGAAAGCGATCTTGGGTGTGCTGCACGCCGAAGAAGTGGCCACCCGGACCGACCTGGCCGATCGCCTCGTGGGCCAGCGTCGCCTCATCGACGACGATCGGTTCGAGATAGGCGGCGACCATCGACATCAGATCGACATCGAGGACAAACTTTTCGAGCGAGGAATGCAGACCGCCCTCCATCCAGCCGGCGCCGTGCATCACAAGATTGACCCCGCCCTGCACCGCACCCCAAAGCGAAAACACGCTTTCGTACGCCGCCTGGGCGTCGAGCGCGTTGGCGGCGCAAACATTGCTGGATCGATACGGCACCTTGTAGCGACGCGCGAGTTGCCCACCGGCCATCGCCGTGCGCATGTATTCGGGGGTGCCGAATGCCGGTGCGCCCGACTGCATGTCGACATTGCTCGTGAAGCCGCCGTATGCGACCGGGGCGCCCGGGCGAACGACCTGGGTGAGAACCATTCCCGCGAGCGCCTCGGCGTTTTGTTGGGCGAGCGCACCCGCCAAAGTGATCGGCGCCATCGCCCCGGCCAAGGTGAACGGGGTGATGATGATTATCTGGTTGCGCGACGAGAACTCGATGATGCCCTGCAACATCGGCGTGTCGAGTCGCAACGGCGAAGACGAGTTGATGATGCTGAACACGGATGGTTCACGATCGAGCGTCTCGTCGTCGACCTGGCGGGCGATGCGACACATTTCGAGCACATCGCGATTTCGTTGCCGCCCGAGGCTGTAACAATGAATCGCCTTGTCGGTCATCGTCAACAAGTCGAAAGTCGCCTCAATGTGACGAATCGAAGCGTGCAAGTCGATGGGCTCGACGGGGTAGCCGCCGTTGAAGTGGATGATGTTGAAGACTTGCGACAATTTGAGGAGTTCCTGAAAATCCTTGCGGGTGCCGGCGTGCCGCACGCCGTCGAGGCCGATGAAGTTCGGGGTGCTGGCGACGGAGCCGAAGGCCATCCAATCGCCGCCGATGTTTAGCGTGTGCGCCGGATTGCGGGCATGAAGTTTGAACTCGCTCGGGCATGTTTTGATCGTCTCGAGCACCATTTCGGGGTCGAATCGGACGCGCTGGTTTTCGATTTTCGCGCCGGCATTTTTCATCAGATCGCGGGCGTCGGGGTCGAGAAAATCGATGCCGTAGTCGGAGAGAATCTTCAGGCTCGCGAGGTGGATCGATTCGAGTTCGTCGTCGCTCAGAACTTTCGTTGGCGCATATCGCATGCGGGGTTGCCTGAAGGGTTTTTGGTTGGGGAGCTTCGTTTCTGAGCCCGACGAACGAGCGCGACCCCTTCGACGGTTCGGCTCGAGACTCTCGCTAGTCACGAAATACGACTCTAGTTTTGACGCCCGCACTCGGGGACATTTGTTCGGCGCTAATCGGCTCGCGGAGGTTGGGCTATTTGCCCCGGCGGCGGCGAATTTCAGCCGAGATCGCCGGCACGACTTTGTGCAAGTCGCCGATGACGGCGTATCCCGCCTTTGTGACGATGTTCGCTTGCGCGTCGGTGTTGATCGCCAAGATGTTCTTCGACGCCATGGCCCCGACCCAGTGTTGAATCGCACCCGAGATGCCGCAGGCGATGTAGATATCGGGGGCGATACGGGTGCCGGTCTGACCAACTTGGTCGGTGTGGTTGCGCCAACCGTTGTTCGTCACCGCGCGCGAGCACCCGACGACGCCGTTGAGCAGCGATGCCAATTCTTCGAGTGGGGCAAATGCCTCGGCCGAGCCAACGCCGCGACCGCCGCTTACGACCACCGGCGAGGTGGCGAGCGTGACACCGGCAACCCGTTCGACTCGGTCTTGCACGAAACTCTGGGCGACCGAATCGTCGAGTTGAACATCGATCGTCGAAACAGTCGCGGGCGTGGATCCAAGTTCTTCTTGCGGTTCGACCACGTGGTTGGCCAAGGTCACGAGTTTGATCGGTGCATCAATCGCGGCTTGTTCAAGCAACGACCCGCCCCAACGAGTGCGCGTCACATTGAGCGGCTGTGTGCCGTCGAAATTCTTGTCGAACTCGATGCAATTCATCGCCGCGGGCAAATCGAGTCGAGCCGCCGCCTGGGCCACCACTTCGTGGCCGCGCTCGGTGCCCGTGCCGATGACGACCGTCGGCGAAGTTTTCCGCGCGACCTGGGCCAACGACTCGCCCCACGCCTCGGGGCCGTAATCAATGAGCATCGGGTTGTGCGCCTGGTGCACGGTGGTCGCCCCGAAGTTCGAGATTGTTTCGCTGAGGCGATCGGCGTTTTCGCCGATGGTTACCGCCTCGAACTTCGTGCCCATTTGTTTGGCGAGGTTTCGCGCGGCGGTCATCACGCCAAGAGACGCACCGGTCATCGCCCCACGATCATGTTCGATCACGGCAAGCACGGTCATTTGAGTATTCCCAACTCTTCAAGCAAATCGACAATTGCGGGCGCGGCCTCGGGGCCGTTGCCCAAGATCACCGTATTGCTGACGCGCTCCGGTGGGCGCTGCAGGGTGATCAATTTCAAGCCGCCGGTTGTCGCCTCGGCCTTCGATCGTGCGATCGCTACCTTTTTGGATGCGAGCCGACCTTTCATCGTCGGGTATCGCGGCAAGTTGATGCCCTCTTTGACGCCGACGCAGGCGGGCATCGCAAGTTTGTAGATTTCCACACCCGCGTCGCTCTCGCGTCGAATCTTCGCCGCGCCATTCTCGATTTCAAGACCCTTGGCACCGTTGACGATCGGTCGACCGAGTTTCAGCGCGGTGCGAATGCCGACCTGATACCCGCAACTGTCGGCTGATTCGTTGCCGAACAGCACCAGGTCGTATTTGCCGTTCGCAGTTTCAAGTTCGGCGACGACCTTGGCGATCGCCTCGGCCGTTCTTTGGGGATCCCAGTCGGTGGTATCGATCGGTATCAGCACGGCCTTGGTCGCACCGGTGCTGACCGCAGTTCGAAGTTGTTCTTCGGCCTCGATCGGCCCGAGCGTCAGCACGGTCACGTCTCCGCCGTGTTTTTCGATCAATTGCACCGCTTGTTCGACCGCGCATTCTTCGTGCGGACTGACGGTAAACCCGAGAAACGCCGTGTCGACCTGTTGACCGTCGGCGGTGATGTTGATGCGCGCACCCGGCGCCGGCACCCGCTTGACGCAGACGAGAATGTTCATCGACCGACTGCGGGTCAGCTCTTCATGCGGGCGTCGGTCGGGTCGAACAACGGTTGGCTGCCGACCCGGGCGACCCGCACCGGAAAGAGTTCGTTCATATACATCACCCGAAGCTCGTTGCCCTCGACCGCGTGCTCGGGCGTGAGGTAGGCGAGGAGCAAGTATTTGTCGACAGATGGTCCCGCACCCGCCGTGGTCACGCGCGAAACTCGACCTTTGGCGTCGACGATGCGTTCGCCGGCCTTCGTCAAGATCGGTTCGTTGCCGCCGGTCGGGTAGCGCTTGAGGCCCGACTTGCTGGTGTGGTCGAGCACTTCGAGGGTGCACATGATCGCGCACGGTTTTTCGTCGCGCGCTTGCAGATATGCCGCCTTGCCGATGAAGTCTGCAGACTTGACCTTGGGTCGCGCCAAACCGGCCTCGACCGGGTTGTACTCGCTTTCGAGTTCCGCACCCATCAGTCGGTAACCCTTTTCGATGCGACCGGTCACGGCGTAAACACCCATGCCGACGGGGATGATTTCGAATTCTTTGCCCGCCGCGGCGACCGCATCCCACAACCGCAGACCGTGTTCCATTTTTGTGTAGATCTCCCAGCCGTTTTCACCGACATAAGAAATTCTGAACATCGTGCACGGCACCCCGCCAATCAGTACATTGCGCACCGCACCGTAGGGGAAATTTTTCTGCGAGACATCAAACGGCTTGTGGTCGCCGGTGACGATCTTGGCCATGGTTTTTTCGGCGTTCGGCCCCCAAACACCAATCGTGCATAGCGCCGAACTCATGTCGGTGAACACCACCGATCCGTCGTTTGGCATGTGGCGCTTGAACCAATAGTTGTCGCGCCCGCCGTCGAATGCTCCGGTAATCACCCTGAAGTGGTCTTCGCCAAGTCGCATCATCGTCAGGTCGCCCCTGAAGCCGCCGGCCGGGGTCAACAACGGGGTGTAGACCGAGCGGCCGACTTCGACGTCGACATTGTTGACGCACATGTACTGCAAAAACTTCATCGCACCTTTGCCGGTGAAATCGAATTCATTGAATGCGGTGAGATCGACCATGCCGACCGACTCGCGCATCTGCAAATGTTCGGCGTTCGTGATCGGCGACCACCAGCGGGCGTCCCACTCGTGGGGTCGATCTTCGCAGGCCGCCTTGAACTTCTTGATCAGCTTTTCATTGGATGTAAACCACTGTGGTCGCTCCCATCCGCGGGCATCGAAGAACTTCGCCCCGGCGGCCTCTTCACGCGGATAAAACGGGCTGCGGCGCATATCGCGCTGCGACGCCCATTGCTCGCGGGGGTGAACGATGCCGTATGTCTTGTTGAAGTGCTCGTCGCAGCGGGCGTAGATGTGGTGCTCGGTTTTCTCGTGCGGGTAGAAACGCGAGATATCCGAAGAGTGCGGATCGCACAAATGCGGGTAGCCGTATGTCATCCATTCGGCGACCAATTGGGCGATGCCCGGACCTTCTTTGATCCAGACCGCAGCCGCGGACCACAGGTTTTTCACCTCGACCGTCTCGCCGAGCACGGGCATCGCGTCGGGCGTGAGTGAGAGCAAGCCGTTGATCGCATATTTGATTTCGGCGTCGCCCAACATATCCATGAGTTCGATCGCCTGCTCCATTTGGGGATCAAAGTCTTCTTGGGTCAGCGGCAACTCGGTGGGCGACAGCGCCGACGCCTCGTTCGACGGGATGTCGTCGGGGTGCATGAAGATCGCGCGATGGGCGTAACTCCCCACTTCCATCGAGCCCGCGGTCTGTCGCTCGTAACAAAAGGTGTCCATGTCGCGCACGATCGGGAACGCGACTTCGGCGTTGGATTTCTGCAAGATGTCAATTGGTCCGACGTCGGCCATCTGATGAACGGCGGGCGTCAACGGAATGCTCGCACCCGCCATCTTTGCAATACGCGGGCTCCAGACACCGCACGCCACGACGACATGCTCGGCTTCGATGCGTCCCTTGTTGGTGACCACCGCCTTGATCGCGCCGTTCTCGACTTCAAGATCGAGCACTTCGGTGTTGGCAAACACGCTCAGGTTGCCGGCCTTGACGGCGCTTTCGCGCATCAGCGTGCCGGTCTGCAAAGAGTCGACACACGAAACGCTCGGCGTGTAGTAGCCACCCAGGACGATTTTTTCGTTGATGAACGGCACCAACTCCTTTACTTCGGCGGGCGAGAGAAGCTTTGCGTCGATACCCCAAGACTTTGCCGAGGTCATGCGGCGATTGAACTCCTCGAGACGCTCGGGGTTTCGCGCAACCTCGATGCCGCCGCAAGTGTTGTTCATGCCGAGTTCGATGTATTGCTGCTGCGAGGCGAGCGTCAACAACGCCATCTCTTTGTTGTGATCGGTCGGAAAAATAAAGTTCGAAGCGTGGCCCGTCGAACCGCCGGGATTCGGCAACGGACCTTTGTCGAGCTGCACGATGTTGGTCCAGCCGAGTTTCGAAAGATGACCGACCAAGCAGTTGCCGACGATGCCTGCGCCGATGACCACACATTTTGCTGATTTGGGAAACTCGCTCATTTTGACCCCGTGACTATTGATAACACCCTAGTGGTGATATATCAGTACGATATCAGTAGGGTAGGCTTCAAATCAAATGGCAAGAGAGTCGTTGAGCGGGCGGGCATACGGGCTGATTCGCGGCATGATCGTGCGCCTCGAATTGACCCCCGGTTCGGTGGTGCGCGAAGACGAGCTTCAAGCGACGCTCAAGATTGGCCGCACGCCGATCCGCGAAGCCCTGCAGAGGTTGGCTCGTGATCAGTTCTTGGTTGTGATTCCACGGCGCGGCATGATCGTCTCGAAGATCGATATCGCCGAGTTGTCGACGCTTTACGAGACGCGGGCAATACTCGAACCGTATGTCGCTCGTCTGGCCTGCGAGCGGGGCGATGTCGAGCACTGGCGTCAGATGCGAAAAGTATTGGATCAGGCGAAAAAGGTCGACATCAGCGCACAAGAGCAGATTCAACTCGATGCCCAGTGTCATGAGATTGTTTGGGATGCCGCGGGCAATCGTTTCTTGAAAGACACGCTCGATGTCTTGTATGCGCAGAGCGATCGCTTGTGGCACATGTATCTCGCCGATGTCGCAGACATGGGTCACGCACTCGAGGAGCACGAAGAGATCTTGCGCGCCCTGGAGGCTGGCGACTCAGAGTTGGTCTACAAACTTTTGGCGGCGCACGTGCGAAGTTTCGACGCTCAGGTGCGTGATGCCGTGCGCAAGCGCCTCGAACTTGCTGGCTAAGGACTAGTTCGCGCCGTAGTTGCCCAAGTCTTGCGTCGGGTCGGTTGACGCGGTGTCGGGCCAATTCGAATACCAGATGTCGGCGGCCGACGTGCCGACATGAAGCGGCAACCGGTTGAAACCCGCAATCGGTTCGAGCAGCGGTTCGACGACGACGTCGAATCGTGGTTTCGAAAAAAATGGAAACGATTGCCTGGCCTTGCCGGACCTGTTCAGAACCCTGTGCGGCGTCGAAACGAGTCGACCGCCGCTCCATAGTTCGAGCATGTCGCCGACATTGAGAACCATGCCTTCCGGTGGGCAATCGGCGTTGATCCAATTTTCAGAACGATCCCTGACTTCGAGGCCGCCGATCGGGTCGTGGGCGAGAAGCGTCAAAAGATTGAAGTCTTTGTGCGGGTGAATGCCCCATGTGTCATCTTGTGGGGGCATCGGCGGGTAGTTGAGCAACGTCATGTTCGTGAGCGGGTTCGTCATGCTCGCCAAGATTGTCTCGGGGTTGATCTCGAGTTTCGAACAAAGTGCGACGATCAGAATCTCGCTGACGCGGGTGAGTGCCCGCCAATAGTTCATCACCGGCGTTCGAATGTCGGCGTCAATGCGCGGCCATTTGTTGGGCCCGTACAACGAACACGCCGCACAAATCGGATCGTCGGCGGCGGTTTCGTTGTGCAGTTTCCATGCCTCGTATTGATCGGCGTTGCCCTTGCCTGAATTCGGTGTGAAATACCCGAGCGGCACGAATCCCCGATAATTGCCCTTTACGACCATGTCTCGCATCAGAATCTCGCGCGGTGTGGCGAACACCGTCGCCACGGCTTTGCGTATGTCGTCGATTGTTTTTTGATCGACACCGTGGTTGACGATCACGGCAAAACCGATCTGGCTCAACGCCGAATAGAGTTCGCCCGCCGATTTCGAGTAACTCGCGCTCTCCGTCGGACCATGCAAAGCGGCAACGTCGACGGTCGCAAGTTTCATCTTTTTAGTCGGTCGTTTTTGTGTTTTGCACGTGCTGGAAACCGAATCGACCCTTGATGCACAAATTGCCGTGGGTGACCGAATGGTCGCTCGGCGAGGTCACCTTGACGATCTCGTTGTCTTGCACATGCAGTGTCAGCGAGCAACCCACACCGCAAAACGGGCAAATTGTTTCGGTTTGGGTCTGGTCGTCTTCGCGCCAAGTTCCCGCTCCACGCATTTCGTATTCTGATGTGAACATCAGGGCACCCGTCGGGCAAACCTGAATGCAGTTTCCGCAGTAGACGCAGGCCGAGTCTGTCAGGTCGACGGCAAACTCGGTCGAGATGCGGGCGTCAAAGCCCCGGCCCGCCGTGGCGATGGCGAATGTGTTTTGCCATTGCTCGCCGCAAGCATCGACGCACTGGTAACACAAAATACACTTCGAATAGTCGCGCACATAAAGTACGTTGTCGATCTTGACAGGCTGGTGAACCGTTTCGGCGGTTTTACCGTCGGGTTGATGGTGATGACCCGTGACGGCGTTGTCGCGGTCGTCGTGATGAAACGATGGTGCGCCGAATCTCGTCGGGTTCGCCCTGTAATTGTCGTTCCATTTTTCGACGTTTTTCGTCAACGACAGGTCGACCGATGAGCCGAGCAATTCGAGCACGAGTTTGCGGCTGTGTCGGGTTCGCTCGGTGTCGGTTTTGACGGCCATTCCCGGTTCGACTTTGCGCGAGCAACTCGGCACGAGGGTTCGCGAACCCTCGAGTTCGACCATGCAAACTCGGCAGGCGTTTTTCGGCGTGATGGTGTCGCCGTAGCAAAGAGTCGGTATCTCTTTGCCGTTGGCCCGACAAACGTCGAGCAAAGTCGCGCCCTCGAGCGCCGTGACTTTTTGGCCGTCGATCGTGAGTTCGATGCTCTTGCGAACCTTGAGGCCGGTGGTTACTTGTGCCGTCATGTCGAAAACACCTTAAGGCGTGTCAACGCCGAGTCGATCGCATTATGGGCGGTTTGTCCGAGGCCGCAGATGCTGGCGTCGCGCATCACTTGGCCGAGGTCGCGCAACAACTGAAGGTCGACTTTGGCGCGGTCGGTGCCCGTCGATTCGACCAGGCGGGCGAGCGCCTCTTGTTGGCGAACGGTGCCGACCCGGCACGGCACGCACTGACCGCACGACTCGTCGCGAAAGAAGGCGGCGATTCTTTGCAGTTGGTCGACCATGTCGACGGTCTCGTCGAGCACCATGATCACACCAGAGCCGAGGGTCGTGCCGGCTTGTTGGGCGGCTTCGAGGGTCAACTCGAGGTCCAGTTCCTGGGGTCCGACAAAACCACCCGCCGCGCCGCCCAGCAACACCGCTTGAATCTTCGACCCGCGCTTCAGCCCACCGGCGAGATCGATCAATTGGCGCAGCGTCGCGCCGAACGTCACCTCGTAAACCCCCGGTTTTTCGACGGCGCCCGAGACACAGAAAAGTTTCTTGCCTTTCGATCCGGTCGAGCCCCAAGCGGCGTATTTTTCGCCGGTGTTGTCGATGATCGGCAAGATGTTGAACAGCGTCTCGACATTGTTGACGACGGTCGGTTTGCCGAACAGCCCGACCTCGACGGGGAACGGCGGTTTGTTGCGCGGTTCGCCGCGGTATCCCTCGATCGAATTGAAAATCGCCGTTTCTTCGCCACAGATATAGGCACCCGCACCCTTGAAAATCGTGATGTCGAAATTGAAACCCGAATTGAGGATGTTCTCACCGAGATAATTTTTTCGGCGAGAAACTTCGACGGCGTTGGTCAGGTTGCGCATCGCCCGCGGATATTCGCCGCGCAAATAGATGTAACCGTGTTGACAACCGGTGGCAAAAGCGGCGATGGTCATCGCCTCGACCAATGCAAACGGGTCGCCCTCGAGCAGAACCCGGTCTTTGAAAGTGCCGGGCTCCGATTCGTCGGCGTTGCAGACCAAGTAACGAGTCTTGATGGGTTGCGCCGCCACCGCCGCCCACTTGCGCCCCGTCGGAAATGCCGCACCACCGCGACCCACCAAACCCGATGTCGCAACTTCGGCGACAACCTGGTCAGCGCCGATTTTGAACGCCTTTTTCAAAGCATTGAAGCCGTCGTTGGCGATGTAGTCATCGATGCTCAGCGGGTCGACGACGCCGATGCGCGAGAGCAACACCAAATCTTTGTTCGGGGTTTGTGGCGCGCCGTGGGCGATGGGTTGTTCGTCGGGCGCATGCTTGCCGGCGACGAGTTCGTCGATTTGTTTGCGCGATGCCGGGGCGAGCAATTGCGATCGAACCTGCACGCCGGTTTCAATAACCAAAACCGCCGGCGCTCGCTCGCACGCCCCGAGGCACGGCGAAGCGACCGCACCTTCGGGAAGGTCATCTTCTTTGCAACCAGACATTGCTCGACACGCCAAATCGACGCAGACATGAACCTGGGTCGGCGGCCGCTCTCGCGTTTCGAAGAGCGCGTAGAAGGTCGCCACACCGTAGATCTCGGCGGGTGCGACATCGAGCCGCTGAGAGATGTAGTTGATCGCACCGCGGCTGATGTGGCCGATGCGATCGTTGACCTTGTGCAAAGTGGGCAACAGAAGAGGGCGAAGTTCGCGCAGACTTTCACCGCCGCGGGCGACTCTCAGACCCTCGAGATTGCGCTCGCCGCCCTGGAATGTTTCGGGTGCGACACCCAGCAACGAATCCACCGCACTTCTCTCGTCGGCGCTGGCCGATGCTGACGCAATCTTGAGATCCATTTGTCTTTCGCTCTTCGGGCTTCGAACTGTTTTACGAACTAACTAGCATTCAGTTTATGAGTGACAAGGTGCCCGACGCGGAAGAGTTCGTGGATCTCGACAAGTTCCCGATCGACACCGATTCGGGCGACCGTCGTCGTCTGGTCACAAATGCACAGGCGTCGATTCAAGCCGACGGATGCGTGGTGTTAAAGGGTTTTGTTCGAGCCGAGAGAATCGCCGAATTGGTCGCCGAGTGCGATCGGGTCGAGAAGTTTGGTCACCGCAATTTCACCCGAACCAACCCGTATTTTTTGCCCGACAACGAATCGCTGCCGCCGACCCACCCGATCAGGCGCTTTTATGACCGTTCGAACGCGTTCGTGCCCGCCGACAATCTCGGCGATGACAGCATTCTCAGGGCGATTTTTCGCTGGCCGAAGTTCGCGCCGTTCATTCAAGAGGTTCTGCAAGAAGAGCAGTTTTTCCCCTATGCCGACCCGTTGGCCGACGTGATCGTGAATCTCGCCGAGGAGGGCGGCGGGTTTCCGTGGCATTTCGACACCAACAACTTCACTGTGACGCTGGCGATTCAAAACGCCGAGTCTGGTGGCGAGTTCGAGTACAGCCCGATGGTGCGCTCGACGACCGAAGAGAATTATGGGCAAGTCGAAAAGGTTCTGAATGGCGACCAGACCTTGATCAAGACGGTGCGACTCGAGCCAGGTGATCTGCAAATCTTCAAGGGGCGATATTCGTTGCATCGCGTGGCGCCATTGTTCGGCAAAACCAAACGCTATGTCGCGATCTTCAGCTATGTTTCGGAGGCGGGCATGGTCAGCAGCCCGCAACGCGCCAAAGAACTTTACGGTCGGGTGTTGCCGATTCATCTCGAGCGAGCCGGACTTCGGTCAGATGCCCTCATCGACTGACGACCACGCGTCTAGACCGCCTCGATGAAAGCGGTGGTCACGACCGGCAACGGCGGGTTCGACAAACTCGAATATCGCGATGTGCCCGATCCGGTTTTGCGGAAGGGCGAGGCATTGATAAAGGTTCTCGCGGCGGGAGTCAACAACACCGAGATCAACACCCGCTTGGGTTGGTATTCGCCGTCGGTGCGAACCGGCACCAACTCGACTGCAAACGACCACGAACTCTCAGAAATTCAAAAGTCTGACGGCGGCTGGCACGAGTCGACGCCGTTTCCATTTATTCAAGGCACCGACTGTTGCGGCCGCGTCGTCGCCGTCGGCGATGAAACCGATTCTCGCATCGTCGGAAAGCGCGTCTTGGTGCGCCCGTGCATGCGGCCCGACGGCTTCGAATCGATGCGCAACATCTGGATGGGCTCAGATTTCGACGGTGCATTCGCGCAGTTCGTTAAGGTTCCAGCCAACGAGGCGTTCGTGGTCGACTCAAATTGGACCGACATCGAACTCGGTTCGATTCCGTGCAGCTATGGTTCCGCCGAAAACATGCTGCATCGGGCAAAGGTCGCGAGAGACGAGCACGTTCTCGTGTCGGGCGCCTCGGGCGGCGTCGGATCGGCGGCTTTACAGTTGGCGAAGTTGCGCGGGGCGAGAGTCACCGCGATCGTCGGCGCGGGCAAGGCCGAGCAGGCGATTCGAATCGGCGCCGATCGGGTTATAGATCGCTCGGCAAACTTGGTCTCGGCTCTCGGCGAAGAAACGATCGACGTGGTCGTGGACAACGTCGGCGGAGACTCGTTCGCATCGATGCTGAAGTTGCTGCGGCGGGGCGGTCGCTATGTTTCTTCAGGGGCGATCGGGGGGCCGCTGGTCAATCTCGACCTGCGCGAGTTTTATCTCAAAGACCTGACCCTGGTCGGCTGCACCGCGTGGGATGAACCGGTCTTTGGCAATCTCATTGCCCATATCGAACACAACCGAATCAAACCGATCGTCGCCAAGACTTTCGCGCTGCGCGAGATCGCCGAGGCGCAGCGCGAGTTTTTAGAGAAGAAGCACTTCGGCAAATTCGTCTTGGTGCCGGAGCACTAGAACTTCACTCGCCGGCTACGGGCATCCGCTGCTTGATGCGGTCGATTCGCACCGCCGCCGCTTTGAACTCTGCCGTGCCCGACTTCGGATCGTTGGCGTTGATTGTCAGCAGGTTCGTGTCGACCTGGTCGGGGAAGTGCATCGTCATGAACACCAAACCGGGGCGAAGGCTCTTGTCGATACGCACCGGCACCTCGAGTGAGCCACGAGGAGAGCTCACCTTTACGACCTCCGTGTCGCGCACTTCAAGACGCGCCGCGTCTTCCGGTGAGACATCGATAGTTTCGCCGAAGCGCAGCGGGCTGTCGAAACCGCGGGTCTGTACACCCGTGTTGTAAGAGTCCAGACGGCGACCCGTGGTCAGCCGCAACGGAAATTCGGGGGTCGTCGCCTCAACCGGGGGTTCGTCGACAACAACGCTGAACGGAGCGAGGCGACCGCGTTTGGTCGGGTCGGCGTCCCAAAGGCGGCCATGCAGATAAGACGGCTCGAGCTTGTCCTCGCTATAGCACGGCCATTGAATGCCGCCCAGTTCGGCGAGTCGTTTGTATGACATGCCCGCGTGCATCGGCGAGAGGCTGCGCAGTTCGTCCCAGATTTCTTCGCTCGAACCGTACTTCCAGTCGTGGCCCATTTCGCGGGCGAGGTCGAGGATTATCTGGATGTCATCGCGGGCTTCGCCCGGCAAATCGATCGCCTTGCGAACGCGCTGCACACGACGCTCTGAGTTCGTGACCGTGCCGTCGCTTTCGCACCACGATGCAGAGCCGGGAAATACGACATCGGCGAGTTGCGCCGTCTTGGTCATAAAAATATCTTGCACGACCAAGAAGTCGAGACTTTCGAGCAGGTGCACCGCATGTGCACCGTCGGCCTCAGATTGGGCGGGGTTCTCGCCAATCACGAAAATGCTCCGCAATTCTTTGCGCTCGATCGCTTCAAACATTTGCGTCAAGTTCCAACCGTTTTTCGGCGGAACTACGCAACCCCACTTTTTGTCGAACTTCGTGCGCGCGACATCGTCTTCGACGTCTTGGAAGCCGGGCAACTTGTTGGGCAACGCGCCCATGTCGCCGCCGCCTTGCACGTTGTTTTGACCGCGCAACGGGCTGAGGCCCGAACCTGTTCGACCCACATGGCCGCAAAGAAGCGCGAGGTTGATCAAAGCCAACACATTGTCGACAGCGTTGTGGTGTTCGGTGATGCCGAGAGTCCAGCAGAGTTGCGCGGTGTTGGCGCGCGCGTAGGCATGCGCGAGTTCGCGAATCGCTTCTGCCGGAATGCCGGTGACGCGACTGCCAACTTCGAGCGTCCAGGGTTCGACCGACTTCGAATATTCGAAAAAATTGCTCGTGCCGTTTTTTATGAACTCGTCATGGGCGAGGCCCGCAGTGATGATTTCGCGGGCGATCGTGTTCGAAAGCGCGATATCGCTGCCGACGTTCAGGCCCAACCACATGTCGGCGAATTCAGCCGAGGCGGTTCGACGGGGATCGACCACGAAAAGTTTTGCCCCGTTACGCACGCCCTGCAGAACATGGTGGAAATAGATCGGATGGGCTTCGCGGGCGTTCGAGCCCCAAAGCACGATTACGTTCGCGGTTTCAACCTCGGCATAAGAACTGGTGCCCCCACCGGCTCCAAACACGGTGGCCAGACCGACCACCGAAGGTGCGTGTCAAGTGCGATTGCAGGAATCGATGTTGTTGGTACCGATAACCGCGCGCGCGAACTTCTGGGCGATGAAGTTCATTTCGTTGGTCGCCTTGGAGCACGAGAAAAAGCCGACCGCCGAGGGCGAAAAGGCATCGCGTATTTCGCCGAGTCCCTTGGCGGCCCGAGTCAGGGCTTCTTGCCAAGACGCTTCGCGCAATACGCCATTGTCGCGAACCATCGGCTTGGTCAAGCGCCCGTACGGGTCGAACTCGTGTTTCACCATCTGTGATCATGGTAGCGACTTCAAGTTGTCGGACTCGACCGCTCAACGGTTCTGTAGAGTAGATCGTCGCATAAACTTTGTGAACCTTGGTGAAAGAGGAAAAAATGGGGTTTCCCACCGATCTTGAGATTGCGCGCAAAGCCACGGCCAAACCCCTCGGGGAAATCGCCAACCAAATGGGCATCGAAGGCGAGTTCTTGGAGCCCTATGGCAAAAGTCTCGCCAAGATCAGCCTCGACGCGATCGATTCGATGAAGTCTCGAGCGAAGGCGAAGTATGTTGTCGTCACGGCGATCACGCCGACGCCTCTGGGCGAGGGAAAGACCACTACGACCGTCGGCTTGGGTCAGGCGATGAAACACATCGGCAAAAAAGCGACGATCAGCCTGCGACAGCCCAGCATGGGGCCGACCTTCGGGATCAAAGGTGGCGCCGCAGGTGGCGGCTACAGCCAGGTGATTCCGATGGAGTTACTCAACTTGCATCTCACGGGCGACTTCCACGCCGTCACCGCCGCCCACAACCTGCTTTCGGCGATGGTCGACAACCATCTGCACCAAGGCAACGAACTCGACTTGGACCTGAACAACATCACTTGGCGACGCGTGATGGATGTCAACGACCGGTCTTTGCGCAATTTGATAATCGGTCTCGGCACGAAAGAAGACGGCGTCGTCAGACAGACAGGTTTCGACATCACCGCGGCGTCGGAAGTGATGGCGATTCTCGCCCTTGCCACCTCGAAAGAAGACATGCGCAAGCGATTCGCCCGCATCGTCGTGGGCTACGACTCGCAGGGCAAGCCCGTGACGGCCGAGCAATTGAGCGCCGCAGGTGCGATGGCGGTGATCATGGCCGACGCGATCAAACCCAACTTGCTGCAGACGATCGAGAACACACCCGTGATCGTCCACGCAGGGCCGTTCGGAAACATCGCCCATGGCAATTCGTCGATCGTCGGTGACCTGATCGGCATTCACTCGGGCGATTATTTGATCACCGAGGCTGGTTTCGGCGCAGACATGGGCGCCGAAAAGTTTTTCAACATCAAGTGTCGCGCCTCGGGGTTGACCCCAGATGCCGCGGTTTTGGTCGCCACGGTGCGCGCGCTGAAGGCGCATTCGGGCAAATACAAGATCGTCGCCGGCAAAGCGCTGCCCGAAGACCTGTTGAAAGAGAATCCCGACGACGTGATCGCGGGTGCGGCAAACCTCGTGAAACAAATCGAAAATGTGAAGGCGCACGGCGTTTCACCCGTGGTCGCGATCAATGGTTTTCCCACCGACCACAAGTCGGAGCACGAAGCGATTCGCAAAATCGCCCAAGATGCGGGCGCGCGAGTCGCGGTCTGCACCCACTTCGCCGACGGAGGAGCCGGAGCAAAAGACCTCGCCAATGCGGTGGTCGAGGCCTGCAACGACAAGAACTCGTTCCACTTCTTGTACCCAGACGAGGCGTCGCTCAAAGAAAAAATCGAAACGATTGCGACGACGATCTATGGTGCGGCAAAAGTCGACTACACCGGTTTGGCCAACAAGCAGATCAAGAACTACACCGACAACGGCTTTGCCCAGTTGCCGATCTGTGTCGCCAAGACGCACCTCTCGATTTCGGGTGATGCATCGTTGCGCGGTGCGCCGACCGGTCACACGCTGAATGTGCGTGAAGTGCGGGCATCGATCGGTGCGGGCTTCGTTTATCCCATTTGTGGCGATATGCGAACGATGCCCGGACTGGGCACAAGACCGGCCGCGGCGATCATTGATTTCGATTCGAACGGCCAAATAATCGGACTCTCGTGAGCCCCGTTTTGCAACGAACGCCGGGCGGGGCGATCTTGCTCGACGGTTTGCGGCTGCGCGACGAGTCGTTGGCCAACATCAAGGCCACGATTGCGAACGCGGGCGGACCAAAAATCTGCTTGACGACGGTGTTGATCGGTGATGATCCACCCAGTCATGTTTATGTCAACAGCAAACACAAGAAAGCCCAAGAAGTTGGCATGGTCTCGCGCGGGATCAATCTGCCGGCCACGGCAACCCAGGCTCAAGTCGAGGATGTGGTGGCCGAACTCGTCGCCGACGATTCGGTGCACGGAATCCTGGTGCAGTTGCCGTTGCCCAAACACATCGACACGGAGGCGATTTTGCGATTGTTGCCCGCCGAGAAAGACGTCGACGGTCTGACCGAAAAATCGATGGGTCGTTTGGTGCGCGGTATCAAAGGTCATGTGCCGTGCACGCCATTGGGCGTGTTTCGACTTTTGCAGCGCTACGAAATCGGGACCAAGGGAAAACGAGTCGTTGTGATCGGTCGATCGACTCTCGTGGGTTTGCCACAGATGTTGTTGCTCGTCAGACGAGGCGTCGATGCGACGGTGACGGTGGCCCATTCGTCGACCCACGACATACTCGAGGTTTGTCGCGAATCAGACATCATCATCGCTGCGGCTGGTTCGGCGCGCATGGTCACGGCGGCCCACGTCAAGCCGGGTGCGACCGTGATCGATGTCGGGGTTACGCGGATCAACGGCAAAACCGTCGGTGACGTCGATTTCGATGCGGTGCAGGCGATCGCCGGGGCGATCACGCCGATGCCCGGCGGCACCGGACCGATGACGATCGCGTGTCTGCTCGAGAACACTTTGGAAGCAGCGCGCATGCTCAATGCGATATGACCGACGCCGCAGCGAAGCGCGACGGCAGGAATAAGCGCGATTACGAATACGACTACATAATCGTCGGTGGTGGCTCGGCGGGTTCGGCGCTGGCAAATCGGTTGAGCGCTGACCCGAAAAGCAAAGTCTTGGTGCTTGAAGCGGGTCGACCCGACTACTGGTGGGACGTGTTCATTCACATGCCCGCGGCGTTGATGTTTCCGATCGGCAGCCGTTTCTACGACTGGCTCTACGTCTCTGAACCCGAACCGCACATGAACAATCGGCGCGTGACGCAGGGTCGCGGCAAGGTTTTGGGCGGCTCGTCGAGCATCAACGGAATGATCTTTCAGCGCGGAAACCCGCTCGATTATCAACGCTGGGCAAGCGACGAGGGCATGGCCACCTGGGACTACGCGCATTGTTTGCCGTACTTCAAGCGACTCGAGAATTGCCTGGCCGCGGACAAAGACGACTTGTTTCGTGGCCACGACGGCCCGCTCGTGCAAGAGCGCGGCCCTGTTTCGAACCCGCTGTTTGGCGCATTTTTCAAGGCAGTGCAGCAGGCGGGCCACGAGTTGACCACCGATGTCAACGGTTACAAACAAGAGGGCTTTGCCGCGTTCGACAGAAACCTGCGTCGTGGCCGACGACTCAGCGCGGCGCGCGCGTATCTGCACCCCGTGATGCACAGAAAAAATCTGAAGGTTCAGTGCAGGGCCCTGGTCACGAAGTTGAACATCAGCGACAGAAGAGTCACCGGAGTCAACTACGAGTTGCCGTTCGGTCGCAGGCGGTCGGTCACCGCGCGCGAGGTCATTTTGTGTGGAGGCGCGTTCAACTCGCCGCAGTTGCTGCAGGTCTCTGGCATCGGCGACGCCGCTCACTTGAAGAGCGTCGGGGTGGAGCCGGTGCACCATCTGCCGGGCGTTGGCGAAAACCTGCAAGATCATCTCGAGGTCTATGTTCAGCACGCGTGCAGCAAGCCCGTTTCGTTGAATCCGATGTTGAAGATTCGTTATCGGCCGTTCATCGGCTTGCGCTGGTTGTTCAGGCGCGGCCCGGGCGCGTCGAATCATTTCGAGGGCGGCGGTTTCATTCGGGGCAACGACTGTTACAGATATCCGAACTTGATGTTTCATTTCTTGCCGATTGCTGTGCGCTACGACGGCACGGCTCCCGCGGGTGGCCACGGCTATCAGGTGCACATTGGGCCGATGTATTCGAACTCGCGTGGCAGTGTCAAGATCAAGTCACCCGACGCGCGCGTCAAGCCAGAGTTGCGACTCAACTATTTGTCGACCCAAGAAGATCGCCGGGAGTGGATCGAGGCGATCGCCGCGGCGCGAAAGATTCTTCGTCAGCCGGCATTCGAAGAATTCAACGGCGGCGAGATTTCTCCCGGTGGCGCCGTCACAACCGACGAGCAAATTCTCGATTGGGTTCGTCGCGATGGCGAGACCGCCTACCACCCGTCATGCACCTGCAAGATGGGGGTAGACGAGATGGCGGTAGTCGACCCGTTGACGATGCGCGTGCACGGCATCGACGGTCTGCGAGTGGTAGACGCGTCGGTCATGCCCTATGTGACCAATGGCAACATTTATGCCCCGACGATGATGATCGCCGAAAAGGCGGCCGACATTATTCTGGGCGTCGAGCCCCTCGAGCCCGACAATGCTCGTTTCTATACCGTGACGAACTGATAGCGTTTTAGACGTTGTGTCGAGCGGCTAGTCGCGACGCAAAACAGGGTTTTAAGTCAACGGAGAAACAGTGAGCAACGAAGAATTCGAAGATATCGATCTGGCAAAACTCTCCGACGACGACTTGGTCGCCCAAATGCACGATGATCTCTACGACGGCTTGGGCCCGGAGATAATCGAAGGCACGACGATTCTTCTCGACCGCGGTTGGTCGGCGACGAAAGTTCTCGAAACCGCGTTGGTCGAGGGCATGCGAATTGTCGGCATCGATTTTCGAGACGGCATATTGTTCGTGCCCGAGGTCTTGTTGTCGGCCAACGCGATGAAGGGCGGGATGGCAGTCTTGCGTCCGTTGCTTGCCGAAACGGGTGCAGCGTCGGTCGGCAAAGTGGTTATCGGCACAGTCAAGGGCGATATTCACGACATCGGCAAGAACTTGGTGGCGATGATGATGGAAGGCGCCGGTTTTGAGGTCGTCGATCTCGGCATCAACACCGATGTGAACAAATATCTCGCCGCACTCGAAGAGCACAAGCCCGACATTCTCGGCATGTCGGCGCTTCTGACGACGACAATGCCGTACATGAAAGTCGTCATCGACACGATGAAAGAAAAGGGTCTGCGCGACAAGTACATCATTATGGTTGGCGGCGCGCCGCTTAACGAAGAGTTCGGTCACGCAGTGGGCGCAGACGCGTATTGCCGCGATGCTGCCGTGGCTTCTGAAACCGCCAAGCAATTGGTCGGGGCGCGTCGCATCCGCAGCGCCGAGCCGCCTGGTCCGTCAGTCGGCTGAAAAACCTTGGCGATGTCGTTCGACTCGCGACCACTGATCATCGCTTGTGGCGCGCTAGTCAGCGAGTTGCGCGCGGTGCTTGACGCCTCAGGCGTGGGTGATTCGATCGAAGTCGTCTATTTGCCGGCGAATCTGCACAACCGACCCGAGAAGATCGCACCCGAGGTCGAGGGATTGCTAAAAGCAAACAAATCACGAATGGTCTTCGTGGCCTATGCCGATTGTGGTACGGGCGGACACCTTGATGCGGTCTTGAAGAAGTTTCCCCAAGTGTCCCGAATCGCGGGGGCGCACTGCTACGAGTTTTTCGCCGGAACGAGCAAATTTTTGGCGGCGCACGATGCTGAGCCCGGAACCTTCTACCTGACCGACTTTTTGGCGAAGCATTTTTTCGCTTTGGTTTGGCAGGGGCTGGGGCTCGACGAGCACCCGGAATTGCGCGATGAATATTTCGGCAATTATCGGCGGGTGGTGCTTTTCTCACAAACGAACAATCCCGAGATCATTGCTGCGGGCAAGTCGGCCGCCGACCAACTTGGTTTAGAATTTGAGCACCTGCATGTCGGGTTGGATAATTTTGCGGCATCGGTGCCGATTTCATTTTTGAGATCTGCCAAGAATTGAGAAAGTCTATTTGAGGGAGAGCATCGCGTGCCGAGGGGAAGCAACGAGGTCATCGTGATCATGTGGCGGGATATCCCCGCGCAGGTCAATGCGCAGTCGGGTCGCGAGCGAAAGCAAGTTCAACTCTCCGACAAGTTTCAACGGGCGATCGACAGGGCCAAGCGCAAGGCGCATATTTACACGGCCGAAGAAGACGTCGCCCAGTGGCGGCGGGTGAGTCTGCCGTTGATCGGTGATTTGGGCGAGGCGGCGCAACGAGAGGCCGATCGTCTTGAAGACGAGTATTCTCGTGAACACCTCGGCAAGCTCGCATTTGCCGGCGGTTTCGAGGCTGATGTCGATGCGACTGAATTCACGAACCAAGAACTTCTGGATCTGGAAGAACTCGGAGAGAACGAATAGCAAGATTGAATGAAAAAAGGAAACCGAGCATGACCGACACCATTATTTCTTCTGCGACCAAAGAAGTGGTCATTGGTTTCGGGCGCCCGTTCGTGATGATCGGTGAGCGAATCAACCCGACGGGTCGAAAACTGCTCGCCGCCGAAATGAGAGAGGGCAATTTCAGCAGGGTGGAGGCCGACGCACTGGCGCAAGTCGCGGCGGGTGCGCACATGCTCGATGTCAATGCCGGTATTCCGTTGGCCGACGAGCCGGCGCTTTTGGCGCGCGCCGTGAAACTGGTGCAGTCGATCACCGACGTGCCGTTGTCGATCGACTCTTCGATCATCGAAGCGTTGGAGGCCGGGCTCGCGGTTTATCAAGGCAAGCCACTCGTCAATTCGGTGACAGGTGAAGACGCCAACCTCGAGCGAGTGTTGCCGTTGGTCGCCAAATACGGCGCGGCGGTCGTGGCGATTTCCAACGATGAAACCGGCATCAGTATGGACCCCGACGAGCGGTTCGCGGTGGCGAAAAAGATCGTTCAACGCGCGGCCGACCACGGCATACCAGCCAGTGATGTCGTGGTCGATCCGTTGGTGATGCCGATCGGCGCAATGGGTGACGCGGGTCGAACCGCGTTCAAAATCATTCGTCGTCTGCGCGAAGAGTTGAAGGTGAACACGACCTGTGGCGCGTCGAATGTGAGCTTCGGCATCCCGTCGCGCAACAACATCACCGGAACTTTCCTGGCGATGGCGATCGGCGCGGGCATGACTTCGGCGATCATGAATCCGTTGCATGCAGAGGTGAAGACGCTCGTGATGGCGGCCGATGTTCTGGTCGGAAACGACGAGAATTGTGCCGCGTGGATTCGAGCCAACAGAGACCCGAACGGGGCGGCTCCTGAAAGAGGTGCGCGCGGCGGGCGTGCTCGTCGTCGCCCCGAATAAGAACATGCAGCATCGCGTCGTCTTCACCCCCTCGGGTCTAGATGGCGTCGTAGATGACGGTGTCACCGTTCTTGAGGCGGCCAGAAAACTCGGTGCCGATGTCGACTCGGTGTGCGGTGGTCGCGGAATTTGTGGGCGTTGTCAGATCACGCCAAGCACGGGAGTATTCGCCAAGTGGGGCATCACTGTCTCGCAAGATTCATTGTCGGCCCCAGCCGAGACCGAAATCAATTATCGGGCCAAGCGTGCTCTCGTGCCAGGCAACCGTCTGGGTTGTGCGGCAAAAATTTGCGGCGATTTGGTCGTAGATGTGCCCGCTACAAGCCAAGTGCATCGCCAAGTGGTGCGCAAAGATTTGGATCTCGAACCAATCACGGTGGATCCCAGTTTCAGTTTGTTCTATCTGACGATTCCCGAGGCGCAACTCGGCGATTCGATCAGTGCCGCCGACGCATTGGCAAACGCCGTTGCGGCCCAGCACAAACGACGAGCCCCCGAGGTGGCGCGTCGAACTCTGGGCACGCTTCACGCGGCGATGGCCAAGGCCGAGGGTGAAGTTACAGTTGCCGTGCGCCACACCGCGACAGCAGATCAGATTGTTGCTGCATGGCCGGGTTTCGTCGACTCGGCCTATGGCATCGCGGTCGATGTCGGGTCGACGACCGTAGCGGGCCATCTCTGCGAAATCTTGACGGGTGAGATTGTCGGCAGTTCGGGCCTGATGAATCCACAAATTCGATTCGGTGAGGACCTGATGAGTCGCGTTTCATACGTGATGATGAACCCGGGCGGCGACGTCGAGTTGACTCGGGCGATTCGCAATTCGTTGAACGAGTTGATCGACAGTCTGGTCAATTCGGCGGGCGTCTCGGTCGGTAGCGTGCTCGAGATTTCGATCGTCGGCAACCCGATCATGCACCACATTGTTCTGGGCATCGATCCGACCCCGTTGGGCGTGGCGCCGTTCGTGTTGGCGACCAATGAGTCGGTCAGTGGTTGGGCGACGGAACTCGATTTGAACCTGCCGAATGCCGGTTATTACGTCGGGCCCTGCATCGCCGGCCACGTCGGTGCAGATACCGCGGCGGCAATTTTGGCCGAGGGCCCGCATCGATCCAAAGAAATGCAATTGCTCGTCGATATCGGCACCAACGCCGAGATTGTTCTGGGCAATGTCGAAAGTCAGTTCGCCGCATCGAGCCCGACCGGCCCCGCTTTCGAGGGTGCGCAAATCAGCGCGGGCCAACGCGCCACGGCGGGAGCAATCGAGCATGTACGTATCGACCGCAAGACTCTCGAGCCCCGCGTGAAGGTGATCGGCTCGCATCTCTGGAGCAACGAACCGGGGTTTCTCGAGTCGCTCGGCGACACGCAGGTGAAGGGCATTTGCGGTTCGGGAATCATCGAGGTCATCGCCGAGATGTACCTCAGCGGCATCATCGATAAAGATGGCGTCGTGCGCGGTGAATTGGCGGCCAAGTCGTCGCGAATCGTCGGCGACGAGCGCACATTTTCGTATCTTTTCTATGAACACGGCGAGACGAAACTATTCGTGACGCAAAACGACGTGCGGGCGATTCAACTGGCCAAGGCGGCGTTGCGAGCGGGCATCGATTTGTTGGTCGAACACGCCGGCATGCCCACGGTCAACGACATCCGTCTTGCCGGTGCGTTCGGTGCGCACATCGACCCCGTCTACGCGATGGTGCTCGGGTTGGTGCCCGACTGCCCTGTGTCGGGGGTGCGCAGCGTGGGCAACGCCGCGGGTGCCGGCGCGGTGCAGGCTCTATTGTCGCGCCAACTTCGACACGAAATGGAAGATGTGGTGCGCAAGGTGACGAAAATCGAAACCGCGACCGAGCCTAGGTTTCAGCAACTTTTCGTCGAGGCGATGGCGTTTCCCCACAAGACTGCCGCGACGCCGAATTTGGCAAAGGTGATCGACTTGCCATTGCGCGAACGAAAAACCGACGAGAGCCCGGGTTCGACACGGTCCGGTCGCCGTCGGCGGTCGACGGGCGGCGTGGCAGAATAGAAAACATGTCAGATGTAACGCGCACAAGACGATCTGGCGGTCGCGCCGGTCGAAAAAATCTGCGCACATCTCATGAACCCGAACGCGACGCGTTCATCACCAGACAAATCAAACCCTACGAACTCATCTCAGACGAAGGGCTTGAATTGATCGAGCACAACGCCGACACGGTGCTCGAAGAGGTCGGCATCGAGGTGCGAGATTATCCGTCGGCGATACAGCGCTTCAAAGACGCCGGTGCCGATGTGAACGGCACGCGCGTTCGCTTTCCGCGGGGCATGTGTCGCAAGATCGTTTCGTCGAGTGCGCCGAGCGTTTATACGCAACATGCCCGTAATCCGAAGAACAATGTTCAGATCGGCGGCAACGCGACGGTGTTCGCGCCGAACTACGGCTCGCCATTCGCTTTCGATCTCGACAACGGTCGGCGCTACGCGACCATCGTAGATTTTCAGAATTTCGTGAAACTCGCGTACATGTCGCCGCGCATGCATCACTCGGGCGGCACGGTCTGCGAGCCGGTCGATATTCCGGTGAGCAAGCGACATCTCGACATGGTCTACGCGCACATCAAATACAGCGACAAGGGTTTCATGGGCTCGGTAACCGCCGGCGAGCGAGCCCAAGACAGCGTGGAGATGGCGCGGATCGGTTTTGGTGGCGACCTGCAAGACCGCACGGTGATAACCAGTCTGATCAACGCGTCGTCGCCGCTCGTCTGGGACGCGACGATGCTGGCCTCGGCCGAGGTTTATGCGCGCAACAATCAAGCCACGATCATCACTCCGTTCATTTTGGCCGGGGCGATGGCGCCATCGACTTCGGCGGGCGTGGCGACCCAGACGCTCGCCGAGGCCCTCGCGGGAATGACTTTCACCCAACTTGTTCGTCCGGGTGCGCCCGTGATTTTTGGTTCGTTCGCCTCGTCGATGTCGATGCAAACGGGTGCGCCAACTTTCGGCACGCCCGAGCCGGCGATTGTTCTTTACACGATGGCGGCTCTCGCCCGACGCCTCGGTGTTCCGTTCAGGTCGGGCGGCTCGTTGACCGCCTCGAAATTGCCCGACGCACAGGCCGCCTACGAAAGTGCGGCGACACTTCTGCCGACGATCATGGCCGGCACAAATTTCGTGCTCCATGCCGCGGGCTGGCTCGAGGGCGGGTTGGCGGTGGGCTACGAAAAGTTCGTGCTCGATGACGACCAACTCGGGATGATGGCGACATTCTCCAAAGGATTAGATATCTCGCCGAACGGACAGGCCCTTGACGCGATTCGAGACAATCCACCCGGCAACCATTTCTTGGGTACGGCACACACCTTGGCCAATTTCGAAACGGCGTTTTATCGATCGACGACATCCGACAATTCGAGTTACGAACAATGGCTCGAAGACGGTGGTGATGACGCCGCCAAACGCGCCAACCGAATCTGGAAAGAAAGGTTGGCCAGTTATGTTGCGCCACCTCTAGACGAAGCGATCGACGAAGAGCTCAAAGAGTTCGTCGCCAAACGAAAGAGCGCACTGCCCGACACATTCGCCTGATCTGTGTTGATGTTCACGCCGGGTCGCTGGCTGACAAGTGTCGAAAACCCCTAGGATTACGACGATGTCGATCTTCGCACGTCTGAAAAAGTCTTCGGTTCAGGTGACGCCCGCGGTCAAGTTGCTGGTTGCCAACATGCGTTACGAGTTGATCCCGATGAAGAGCATCGAGCAGGGCATTCTCGACCTGCCGGCAGGGGCGCCAGTCTCGGTTACATGTTCGCCAGTTAAGGGCATCGCCGCGACCCAAGAAGTTTCGGCCCGCTTGATTTCTTCGGGTCACGAGGTCGTGCCGCATTTTGCAGCCCGCTTGGTCGAATCACGCGAGCATGTCACCAGACTTGCCGCCTGGGTTCGCCAACAGGGCATCAAAGAAGTTTTCCTGATCGCCGGCGACGCCGAGCAGCCCGTCGGGCCGTATAAGGACGGCGTCGAGTTGTTGCGCGACTTTCTCGACAGCAACAGCGGCGTCGAACGGGTGGGTTTCGGTAGTTACCCCGATGGTCACGCGTTCATCAGTCGGGAAGATCTGAGCACCGCGCTGCACCACAAACAGAAACTTCTTGAAGAGGCGGGCGTGCAGGGTTCGGCGTCGACCCAGATGTGTTTCGATATCGCGCTGATCAGATCTTGGCTGCAGCAAGAACGAAACAATGGCTTCAAGATGCCCGTGCAGCTCGGTGTTCCCGGGGTCGTCGATCGCACCAGGCTGATGACGCTCGGTGCCCGAGTCGGAGTCGGCGCATCGATGCGATACTTGAGCAAGAACAGAGCCTCGATCATGAAGATGCTTTCGCCCGGCGGCTACGACCCGACCGAACTCGTCGCGGGGTTGGCCAACGATGCGCAGTCGTTGAACATCGTCGGTCTGCATTCGTTCACTTTCAACAGCGTCGCCGACACCGCGGCTTGGCAACGCGAAGTGATGGCCAGCGAGTGAAGACCGACGCCGTGGTCATCGGCGCGGGTGTTATCGGTGGTGCGGTCGCGTTCGAACTCGCCAAAGCGGGTCGCTCGGTTGTAATCGTCGACAAGGGCTCGGCGGCGGGCGCGGGTTCGACGTCTGCGTCGTCGGCGATCATTCGATTCAGTTACTCGACCATCGACGCCGTGTTGATGGCCTGGGAGTCGGCGCCGATGTGGGAGAACTGGGCAGATTATCTCGGCGTGGTCGACCCCGACGGAATGGCGAAATTCATTCGTACCGGTTATTTGGTCTATCGAACGCAGGGCTATACCGGCGAAGCCGTTCGCAAGATCTGGGACGAAATCGGCATTCCTTACGAAATTTTGAGTGCCGAACAGTTGCGCAAGAAATTTCCCGCATTGGATGCCGGAAGTTATTGGCCGCCGAAAAGAATTGATGACCCGGCCTTTGGCGACGATCCAGTGGGCGAGTTGTCGGGTCTCTATGATCCGTTGAGCGGCTTCATCGACGACCCGATGTTGGCGGCGCACAACTATGTCTTTGCGGCCAAAGCACACGGTGCCCAGACGCGTTTCAAGGAAGAAGTTGTTTCAATCGACACCGACGGCAAAAAAGTTGTCGGTGTGACTCTCGCCAGCGGCGAAAAGATCGCGGCCGGCATCGTGATCAACGCCGCCGGCCCGCATGCGAGCAAGATCAACAGAATTGCCGGAGTCGCGGAAGAGATGAACATTCGCCACAGGCCCCTGCGTCAGGAGGTCTATGTCGCCCCCGCACCAAACGGTTTTCGACTTGAAGACGACGCACCGGTGGTCGCCGATCTCGATATCGGCATCTATTTCAGACCGCACCCGGGTGGCACGTTGAACCTGGGCGGCACCGAGCCGGCGTGCGACGAGTTGCATTGGGTCGAAGACGCCGACGACTGGCGTCAAGAAGCCACCGTCGAAATTTGGGAGACGACGATGTTGCGCCTCGCGCGACGCATGCCGAATTTCGGCGTGCCGGTTTCGCCATCCGGAATCGGAGCGCTTTACGACGCCACCGACGACTGGGTGCCGATCTACGATCGGTCCAGCCTGGAGGGTTTCTACATGGCTTGTGGCACGAGCGGCAACCAATTCAAGAACGCGCCGTTGGCGGCGATCTTCATTCGCATGTTGATTGAAGCGGCCGAAGCCGGAAAAAATCATGATGACGAACCGATTCGGTATCGCGGCCCGCGTTCGGGCAGGGAGATTAATATCGGCGCGTTTTCTCGGCTGCGACAGGCGCAGTTGACCTCCGGCACGGTGATGGGCTGATCACAAATGAGAGTTTCGCTCGGCGAATTGTTGGCGACGGGCAGAATAATTCTCGCTGACGGTGCGACGGCAACGAATTATTTCGCGAGCGGTCTGGCTTCGGGCGAGCCACCCGAGTTCTGGCTCGACAGTCATCCCGAACGAGTCGCCGATCTTCACCGTCGATTCGTCGATGCGGGTGCCGACATCATTCTCACGAATACTTTCGGTTGCAACCGGCATCGGTTGAAACTTCACAACGCCCAGGCGCGCACGCATGAGCTCGCCAAAAGAGCGGCCGAGATCGCCCGAGGCGTGGTCGACGCGAGCGCTCGACCCGTCGTGGTGGCGGGTTCGGTCGGTCCGACGGGCGAGTTGTTCGAACCACTCGGCGCCTTGACATCTGATGAGGCAGTCGACACTTTCAAAGAACAGATTCAAGGACTCAAAGATGGCGGTGCCGATGTCGCCTGGATCGAGACGATGTCGGCGATCGAAGAAGTTCAGGCCGCCGCCCAGGCCGCAGTCGCGGTCGGGCTGCCCTACACGGTGACATGCAGTTTTGACACCGCCGGTCGAACGATGATGGGTTTGAAACCAGATGGTTTGGCGGCACTGTTTGCCGACTTCGAGGTGAAGCCGATCGCAATCGGCGCGAACTGCGGCGTCGGGGCGTCGGATATTTTGGTCACCGCACTTGAAATGAGCCCATCGGCCGACGCGGCGCACCTGCCGATGATCTCGAAAGGCAATTGCGGTATACCGCGGTTCGTCGGCACCGAAATCAAATATTCGGGCACTCCAGAATTGATGTCGCACTATGCCGACCTTGCGGCCGACGCGGGGGCGCGCATCGTCGGCGGCTGTTGCGGCACTTCGCCCGAGCATTTGGCGTTGATGCGCCAAGCGATCGACAAACATGTCGCGGGTACGCGTCCGACGCTTGAAACTATCGTCGCCGAAGTCGGGCCGCTGACCAACAAGCCGCCATCGGATGCCGACTCTTCGCGTCGTCGATCGCGTCGCGGTTAGCGCTGCAAAATAGTCTGGCGCAAGCGGGCGTCGGGTTTTGGTCGTGCGCCGAGGTGTTCGATAACCCATGCGGCGACCTTGTTGGCGAACTTCGCCGCCTCGATTGCCGAATTCGACTCCAGGTAGTGCGCCAAGAATGCGCCGGCGAATGAATCGCCTGCACCCGTCGCATCTACAGGGTTGTTCGTCGTGGGTTCGACGTGGGTGGTCGTCTTGCCGTCGTAGACGAGCGCACCCTCGGCATCAAGTTTCAAGATGATCAGCGCCTGATCGTAGATTTCGGCGAGTTTGTGCAAGATTTCGTCGGGCTCGTCGCAACCAGTGAGAACCCGACCTTCTTCGAAGTTCGGAAACAAAATATCGATCGCCAGGTCCTTTGTCCACGACAGAAATTGCTCCACGCCCATTTCGCCGATCATTTGAAATGACGCCGGATCAAACGAGATGGTCAGACCGTTTTGACGGGCGATTTGCGCCGCCATGCGCGCGGCCGAACGCGGGGGATCGGTGAAAAAACTCCAGGCGGTCAGATGCAGATGGCTCGAGGACGCGATGATGCCGCGCGGCAACTCGGACGGAATCAGGTAGAAGTCGGCGCCATGACCCGAGACCGTGCTTCGCTCGCCGGTCTGGTCGACGAACACGGCGACACTGCCCGTCAGGTGGGCGTCGGTCTCGACGAAATAGTGGTCGACTTTTTCTCGTTCAAGGTCTTCGCGCGCGAGTTGACCGAATCGGTCTCGGCCGATCTTGCCGATGAATCGGGAGTCGAGTCCGCATCGTCGGGCCCAAACGGCGAGGTTCGCCGCGCTGCCACCGGGCGTGAGCATCACCTCACCAAACGAGTCGCCCCCTTTGAGCAGGTTGTTGTTCGTGCGAATCAGAACATCCCACGCGAAATCTCCGACGACGCAAAGCGATGAGGACATCGTCCTAAACGGTATCGCCGAATTATTGATGGATGATTTGCGCCGTGCTGCGTGACTCGGCTGTGGCCAATACGCCCACCGCGCCGACGACGAATGTCGCACCGACGATTCGCGGAACCGTCAGCGGTTCGCCGAGAAAGATCACCCCGGCGATTATCGACGAGACTGGTTCGAAAGTTTGGATTACCGCGGTCTTTCCCGTGCCGATCAGTTTGATGCCCGCATAAAGAGTCGCCGTGGGTATCACCGTGGCGATTACGGCGAGCATCACCACGCTTACCCAGCCGCTGGTGGTCGCCGGGAAAATCGCCGAAACCGATCTTGGCGCGACCAGCGAATAAACGGCGAGAGACGAGGCTGCCCCGAACATCACTATCGTCACGCCCGTCGGCAGGTCGACTCTGGGCAGCACCTTTGCGCAGATGATCATGTAGAACGCGTATTCGATGGCGACGATCAACACGAGAATCACGCTGATCGTGTTGGCGTTGCCGACTTGCCCCGCGGCAATCGCCACCCCGATCAACGTCGAGACCAGGCAGATGACGATGATTCGATTGGGTTTGACTCCGAGAATCCACCACGACAACAGGACGACGATGACCGGATTGCAATAGAAAATCGTGATCGCCAAGCCGCTGTCGATGTTTTCGAGCGCCGTGAAATACAAGATTGTGGCGATGAAGTAACCCAATGCGCCGAGCAAAAACAACTGGCCGAATAGTTTCGGTCGGGGCCATTTGGCGTTGCGCGACGCGATCTTGCGCACGACGAGCATCAACACCGTGGCGGTCGTGAATCGGGCGAGCAGGGTGCCGACCGCGTTGGCGCCGCTGTCGAAGGCGAACTTTGCGAATGTCGGCGCGAGACCGAAACCGATGCTGCTGACGATGTTCAGTGCGATGCCGAGCAGATTCTGGTTCTTACGCATCCGCCAAATCTATTACACGAGGTGTCGGCACATCGTGAAGAATGTCGAAGTGATTGCGACTTGGTATCTCGCGCCCGACCGCCGGTCTGTGGTTGTTTGTGGTCGACCACTTCTCGACGAACTCGCGCGACTGGCGCTTGAATTCATCGGTCTCGTTCTCGCCCCAAATCACCGTCATCGGCGTGTCGTTCGCCGACTCGAGTCGGTGCAGTGGCGAAAGTCCACGGGCCCG
>Ga0194127_10000924_pt1 | contig 45054 bp, 41 predicted proteins | sample TA2KigC100mmetaG_FD_148624 | JGI IMG/M metagenome (GOLD analysis project Ga0194127, IMG submission 148624) | Freshwater microbial communities from Lake Tanganyika, Tanzania - TA2015036 Kigoma Deep Cast 100m | ecosystem: Environmental > Aquatic > Freshwater > Lake | place: Tanzania: Lake...
ATCCGGGGGGCGGATTCGCGCCATCCGCGCCGGATTCCCCCTCTGTCATTGGACCTGAAAGATTCCCGGCCGGGCGCGCCGTGGGCGCGGAAATCGGGGCCGGTTACATCTTCGGTGAGAACCGTCGACCCGAAGGCGCGCCGGTTCCGCTTTCCAGAGTCTCACGTACTGCCGCGGTCCTGAAGCCTGAGAGGTTCCGGGGTGGTTGCTCCTTCGGCGCCGACGGCACCCGCCTGCGGGCGGGGACCGGCGAACTCTCCCGCGGCAGCGTGGCGAGAGAACTTCGGATGAAAGTGTAGACCCGCGGGTAGGAAATGCAACCCACCCCCTCGGGGAGGGGTCAACGGGCGCGTTCCCTGGCGATTCGCGCTTGGCGATTGTAGTCGAGTTGGTCCTCGGTCAGCTGGAATCCGACCAGGATCGTGAAATCCTTTCCGCTCTGCCCGGCGGCGATCGGCACTTTCATTTCCACCGTGTCGTCGGTGAGCGTCATGCGCGTGACGTTGCCCGGAAAGCGGGCGGCGAGATCGAACACGTTTTTCGCCAGCGGTTCGCGGTCGGCGTCGATCAGAGTCACGAAATAGCGATAGGGTGCGACGCGGTCGGTGTTGGCCGGTCCGCGCTCGGCGTCGATCGCGAGGTAAACCCGGACCTGCATGACGCCGGTGCGGTCCTTGTTCATTTGATACTCGCAGTCGGCGAACACCCGGCTCAGACGCCCGCTGTAGGATACGTCGAGGATGTCGCGTCCCGGCCCGTCGCGGAACTGGGTCAGCTGTTCGGCGTCGGCGAGAATCATGGCGCGCGCGCAGGGACCGGGCGGCGGTTCCTTCTTGGTAAAAACGCCGCACGCCGACAGCAGCGCCGCGCAACCGGCCAGGACGACGGTCCGTGCGGTCGCGCGGGAGGGTTTCACAGCTTGTTGTGGGAGCCGTCGCAGCGAGGACGGTTTTTGGTCGCCTTGCAGCCGCAGAAATGGACGGTTTCGGTCTTGTCGGCGGCGAACTGGATCGGCCGGAAAACGGTGCCGGCGTGGGAGCCGTCGCAGAACGGCTGATTCTTGCTGCGGCCGCAGGCGCACCAGAAATATTTCTTGCCGGCCTCGACCGGAACGGCATAGGGCTTTTTCTGAGGAACGACGGGCTGGTCGGACTGGCTCATGGCGCGCAAGGATCCCGAGTGGCGGTTTGCGGGGCTCGCCGGACTGTAGCCAAGCGCCGGGACGCGAACAAGCGGCGATTGCCGGCCGCGCTCAGCGCTCGATCTGCATCAGGATCGCGGTCAATCGGGCGAACGCGCGCGCGCGCCCCCAGGCGTTGTCGATGCCGGCGGCGATGTCGAGGCCGCGCCGGAAGGCGGCCCGGGCCAAGTCCGTTTCGCCGCGCCGGGCGCGCGCGAGGGCGATCTCGCCCAGCATCCACGATTGGTCGAGGCGGCTTTTGATGTCCCGGGTGGCGCGGTCGGCGCGTTCCTTGATCGCATCGGCCTGGGCGGTGTCGCCATGACGATCGGCGCTAGCGGCGAAAGTCCATAGCGCCTGCGCGCGCAGGGAATCGTCGGCGATCTGTTCGGCCAACGCGACCGCCTCGGCCCGCGTGGCGCGCCGGACGGCCGCATTCGTCGCGCCATCCGCGACTTCGCCGTGAGCGAGGGCAAGGCGGCTGAGGGCGAAGGACTTGGCGAACGGAAAGGCGATGCGGTCGGTTTCAGCGACGGCGATGGCCAGCGTGGCCGCGGCCGCCCGTCGGTCGCCGGCGCGGTTCTGGGCCACGGCGACCGGCGCGAGCGCGCCGGCGCGATGGTGGGCTTCGCCGATGGTGGCGGCCAGCGCGTGCGCGGTGGCGACATCGCCGGCGCGCGCCGCCTGAACAACGGCGGCGACCAGAACTGAGGTGTGTTCGGATTTTTCCGGAATGTCCTTGAGCAGGCGGAGCGCGTCGTTGGTGCGACCCAGATCGGCAAATCCGCCCGCCACGTAGCGGAGGGCGTTGCCGGCCGAAGCGTCCGGAAGGGCTCGGGCGGCGGTTTCGGCCTCGGCGATCAGAGGGTCGGCGGCCGCCTGTTCGCCAGCGCGGGCGAGCGCGACCGCCGCGCGCACGAGCAGATTCACTTTGCTCACGGGTGCTTCTAGCGACCGGGCTTCGGTTTCCAGGCGACGCGCGGCGTCGCGGGCCTCGGCGGTCTTCTCCGTTCGGGCAAATATATCGGCGATCGCGGCCAGCGCCTCGGCCCGCTTTTTCGGATCGGGGATCGCCTCGGCGGCGGCGGTCGCCTCGGGGCCGAATCCGCCCTGGGCCTTCGCTTCGGCGATGTCGCGCAAGGCGACCATGATCAGGCGCGGATCGCGAATGCGCCGGGCGGTGTCGCGGGCACCGTCGGCGAATCCGCCGCGCGCCTGCACCGCCAGGATTTCGCCGAGCGACCAGTCGCGCATTTCCTTGTCGGCGACACCCTTCGAGCTTTCCACCGCTTCGGCCAGGAGACAGCGCGGCGTCGGCTTTTCCAGGCACGGCGCCACGTCGCGGGTCGGATCGCTCTTTTCGGCGATCTCGTCGACGATGAGGTCGCGGGTGGCGGGATTGGCGAGCAGCGCTTCGCGCGCGGCGCGGATGTTGTCCTCGCGCGCCTTTTCGAGCTTGCCGAGCAGTTCGTTGACCCGATCGCCGGTGTCGAGACGTTCGGCCAGCGCATCGCTCGCCTGGCCGGTTTCGGGCACGCCGATCGTCCGCTGGTACTTGCGGATCGCGGCTTCGGTTTCGGGGTTCATGCGGCCGTCGGTACGGCCTTCGTAGAGCCCGATGGCGGCGAGCGCGCGCTGGATGCGTAAGATCAGGTCGGACGGCTTGACGGCGGAGCCGTTGTCGGGCGCGCCGAGGATTGTCGTCGGCGGCTCCGGCCGGGCGGCCTCCACCGGTTGCGCGAGGGCGCCGGCGAGCAGCGCGACGGCGACGGTCGGGAGGATGGAGGGGCGGGCGGGGAACGGCATGGGGCGGACGACCGGCTAACCGGAGATTCGGCCATTGTTATATATGGCCATTATATATGGTTCCGGCGGTATACATGCTCTTAACCCGCCCGGCGCTAGGCTCGCGGGTTCGCTGAGTCCGAGGACGCGGGGCCATGGCCGTCTACACCGAGGTTTCCGACAGGGATTTGACGGCCTTTGTCGCCGAATACGATATCGGCGAGGTCAAATCGTGCAAGGGCATCGCCGAGGGGGTGGAAAACACCAACTACCTGCTCGCGACCCAAGCCGGGACCTACATTCTCACTCTTTACGAAAAGCGGGTCGAGCCCAAGGACCTGCCGTTCTTTCTCGGTTTGATGGAACACTTGGCGGCCAAGGGCGTGCCGTGCCCGGTGCCGGTGAAGGGGCGTGACGGCAAGGCGCTCCGCCGGCTCGCCAAGCGTCCCGCCGCCGTCGTCACGTTCCTCGAAGGCATGTGGCCGCGTAAAGTCGAGGCCGCGCACTGCGCCGAACTGGGCGGCGCGCTTGCCCGTCTGCACGTCGCCGGCCAGGACTTCCGGCTTCGCCGCGCCAACGCGCTCGGCATCGGCGCGTGGCGGGGCCTGTTGGACAAGTGTTTGCCCCACGCCGACGAGGTCCGCACCGGGCTCGCGCGCGCGTTGCAAGCCGAACTCGACCATCTCGAGGCGCGCTGGCCGCGCGATCTGCCGCAAGGCGTAATCCACGCCGACCTCTTTCCCGACAACGTGTTTTTCCATCACGGCCGGGTGTCGGGGTTGATCGATTTCTATTTTGCCTGTTGGGATGCCTTCGCCTACGACGTCGCCATCTGCCTCAACGCCTGGTGCTTCGAACGCGGCAACAGCTTCAACGTCACCAAGGCACGCCGGCTGCTCGCCAGCTACCGCAAGGAACGCGCGTTCTCGGACGCGGAAATCGAGGCGCTGCCGCTGCTCGCGCGCGGCAGCGCGCTCCGCTTCCTGCTCACCCGGCTGCACGATTGGGTCTATACGCCCAAGGACGCGCTGGTCACGCGCAAGAACCCGATCGAATACTGGGACAAGCTCCGCTTTCACCAGGGCGTGAAGAGCGCGGGCGAATACGGCCTCAAATGAGTGCCAAGCCGGACGACATTATTGACATTTTCACGGACGGCGCGTGCAGCGGCAATCCCGGGCCGGGCGGCTGGGGCGCGTTGTTGCGCTGGCGCGACCGCGAAAAGGAATTGTTCGGCGGGGAAACCTCGACCACCAACAACCGCATGGAACTGACCGCCGCGATCGCGGCGCTCGAGTCCTTGAAGCGCGGCGCCCGGGTGCGGCTTCATACCGACAGTCTCTATCTCAAGGACGGCATCACCCGCTGGATCGCGCGCTGGCGCGCGAACGGCTGGCGCACCGCCGACAGGAAGCCGGTCAAGAACGAGGACCTGTGGAAAAAACTTTTGGCCGCGCTCGAACGCCATGACGTGGACTGGCATTGGATCAGGGGACACGCCGGCCACGCCGAGAACGAGCGCGCCGACGCGCTCGCGCGCAAGGGCGTCGCAGCGGCGAAGGCCGAATTGAACGGCGCGGACGGAACCAACGCCAACGGCGGCTGAGATCGAGGCTCAGAGCCGCTTCAGAGTTTCCTCGGCGCTGGTCTTCTCGAAGGTGCCGGGCGGGTCGATGGCGATGTCCTTGACCACGCCCTTGTCGACGATCATGGCAAAGCGCTGACTGCGGAGCCCCAGCCCGCGCGCGGAGAGGTCGAGTTCCAACCCGGCAGCCTTGGTGAAGTCGGCGCTGCCGTCGGCGACCATCATCACCTTGGTGCCGACCTTCTGGTCCTTGCCCCAAGCGCCCATGACGAAGGCGTCGTTGACCGCCATGCAGACGATCTGATCGATCCCCTTCTTCTTGAGGGCGACGGCCTTCTTGACGAAGCCGGGCAGGTGCTTGGCCGAGCAAGTCGGCGTGAACGCGCCGGGCAGGCCGAACACCGCGACCTTCTTGCCGCGGAACAGTTCGTCGCTGGAAACGGGCTTCGGCCCTTCCTTGGTCATGGTGTAAAGGGTGACCGACGGAACCTTGTCGCCGACTTTGATGGTCATGGTGTCTCTCCCGGGCTGATTGTTGGCGCGAGTATGGCGGGGCGGGACGGGAACGTTCAAGAGCCCGGCGCCGCCACCCGGGCGGGGCCGCCACGCTGGGCCTTGTCGAGGGCGCCAAGAACCTCGGCGCTCGTCAACAGCTCCGGTAGGGGTATTCCCTCGGGCGCGCCCGGACCGTAGACGACATTGAAGGGAATGCCGTAGCGGCCGAAGCGCGCGAGATAGGCGGCGATGCGTTCGTCGGGGCGGGTCCAGTCGGCGACCATGGCGACGACCGGCTCGCGGCCGAGGCGTTTGGCCACCTCGCCCTGGTTGAGCACCAGGGTCTTGTTGGCCTTGCAGGTGATGCACCAATCGGCAGTCACGTCGACGAACACGGTCTTGCCTTCGGCGACGTACTGGGCGATGCGCGCTTCGTCGAACGACCGCCACGGTCCGCCGCCGGCGGGCCCGGATACTCCCGGCGCGCGGGCCAGCCATACCGGCAGGGCGACGGTGGCCACGGCGGCGAGGGCGAGGGCCGCGAGCGCGGGCCGACCGGCGAGGTGGCGGCGGCGACGCAAAGCGAGCGCCAGCAGCAGGGCCGCGCCGCCGAGGGCGGCGGCCAGCGCGGCGCCTTCGCCAACCTGTGCCATGAGTACGCTCGCGAGCCAGATCGCGGTGCCGATCAGGGCGAAACCGAAGACCTGCTTCAGGCGGATCATCCACGCGCCGGGGCGCGGAAGGCGCGTGGCGAGCGCGGGGAACAGGGCGACCGCGAGATAAGGAAGCGCGAGCCCGAGGCCGAGCGCCGTGAACACCGCCAGAATCTCGCCCGCGCCGCGCGCCAGCGCGAAGCCGATCGCGGTGCCGAGAAACGGCGCGGTGCACGGTGTCGCCAGCAGGGTGGCGAGCGCGCCGGCGAGGAAATGCCCGCCGAGGCCGTGGGTGTGGGTCGGCGTCGCGCCGAGATCGGCGACCGCCTCGGGCAAGTGCACCTCGAACAGGCCCCACAGATTGGCGGCGAACAAGGTTGTCACCACGATCATGGCGGCGAGGAACCACGGCTGCTGGAACTGGATGCCCCAGCCGATCGCCGCGCCCGCCGCTTTCAGCGCGATCAGCGCGCCCGCCAACACCAGGAACGCGGCGAGGATACCGCCCGCCGAGGCGACGAACGAAAACCGCACGTCGCGCGCGGCCGCGCCGCCGTGGCCGACGAGGCCGAGCAATTTGAGCGACAGCACCGGCAACACGCACGGCATCAGGTTGAGGATCAAGCCGCCGAGGAGCGCCAAGCCGAGCACGGCGACGAGCGACAGGCCTACCACCGGCGCGCCGCCGGGCGGCGCACCAGTCGCGGCGACGGCGACGAGGGTGTGTTCGACCGCGCGCGGGCCGTCGGTGAGCGTTACCGAAATCGGCTTGCCGATGAGGGCGCCCGCCTCGGCGCCGTCGACCGGCAGGGTCAGGGCGACGCGGGTGCGGCCGTCGGCGAAGACGGCGGTGGGCGGATGAAAATTGGCGGTGTCGATTCCGCCGACGTCGAGAAACGCGTCGGGCGCGGCGAAGGGTTCGCGCGAAGTGGCGGTAACGGTCACGCTCGCGGCGTTCTTGCCGCTTCCGGCTCGCGCTTCGACGCGTTCGATCGTCAGGCCCTGCACCGCGCCGTCGCCGGGCACGCGCGCGGCGAAGCGGTTGATCAGGTGCGCTTCGGCGCTCGGCGCCGCCGGGCCCGCCGGCAACGCCAACGCGAGCTTCGCGGTGTGCGGCACGCAAATCTGGTCGCAGGTGAGAAAATCGACGGTGGCGGAAAGGGTAAGCGCTTCGCCCGGCGTCGCGGGCCGGAGGGCGAGCGGCAACACCACCTCGTCCTTGTAACCGATGGTCTCGACGTCAAGCAGCTTGAAGCGCTCCGGCGTCGGCCACTCGATCCGCGCGTCCTTGACGTTGGTCGAGCCGTCCCATTTGAGCTTGGGCGGAAAGCCGGCGTCGCCGGGCGCGCGCCAATAAATTTTCCAGCCCTTCTCCATCTTGAAGTGGAGGCCGAGCGGCACGCGATCGCCCGTGCCGGTCGCGGTCACGGCGGAGACGAGACGGACCTTGGTGTAGACGGTGTCCGACCATGGCGACGCGGGTTCGGCGTCGGCGGCGGTCGGCGTCGCCACGGCGAGGCCGAGAACGAGTCCGACCTTCGCCCAAACAACGGAAGCGGTTCGACAAGCGCGCGCGGTCATGGGGTGCGGCGTTTACTATAACGCTTCGCCGGGGCGCGCAAAACGACGCGCATGGACCTCACGCACTCTTTATCGCGGCGATTTATCGAGGTTCCGCGCCGCAACCGGACGGGTTATACTATATTTCGGTATGCGAATCGTTCGCGACGGAGCCGATTTCATGTCGACGGACAAAATTGCCGTGAACGGCGGCCCCTATCTCACCGGCCAACTGCTGGTGGCGATGCCGGGACTCGCCGATCCGCGCTTCGCCAGGACCGTCATCTACATGTGCGCCCACAACGCCGAAGGCGCGATGGGACTGGTCCTCAACAAGACCATCGAATCGCTGACTTTTCCCGACCTGCTGTCCCAGCTCGGCATCGAAAGCGCGGCCGGCGGCATTCCGATCCGCGTTCACTTCGGCGGGCCGGTGGAATCGGGGCGCGGCTTCGTGCTCCATTCGGCCGATTACGTGCAGGACGCGACCATGCTGGTCGACAACCGGGTGGCGCTGACCGCGACCATCGACATCCTGAAGGCGATCGCGCAAGGGGCGGGGCCGAAGCAGCGCCTGCTCGCGCTCGGCTATTCCGGTTGGGGTGCGGGCCAGTTGGACGCCGAGATCAAGGCCAACGGCTGGCTCAGCGTGCCGGCGGACGAGGAATTGGTGTTCGGCCCCGACCTCGACGGCAAGTGGCTGAAGGCGATGAAGAAGATCGGCATCGATCCCCGCATGCTCGCCGACACCGCCGGGCACGGATAATTTCCGACTTTAGTGGGGCTTCAGCCGCTCCGCGATGCGCGGATATTCGCGCACGCCCGCGATCGGGCCGAGCAGCGCCACGGTCGGCGCGGACGCCGTCAACCTTCGCGCCACGCGCTGGATGGTTTCCTTGTCCGCCGCCTCGATCTTGGCGACGATTTCCTCGGGACTTATCGGCCGGCCGAACAGCATGATCTGGCGCGCCGCCTGTTCGCAGCGCGCGGTGGTGCTTTCGAGCGTCATCAGAATGCTGGCCTTGAGTTGCGCCCGGGCGCGCGCGATCTCGCCCTCGCCGAGATCGTCGGCGACGCGCCGCGTCTCGCGCGCGATCAGGTCGATCGCCTGGTCGGCGTCCTCGGCGCTGGTGCCGGCGTAGACGCCGAACAGCCCGCCGTCGGCGTAGCACGACAGGAACGAATAGATGTCATAGGCGAGCCCGCGCCGCTCACGCACCTCCTGGAACAAGCGCGAGGACATGCCGCCGCCGAACAAGGTCGAGAACACGCTGGCGGCGAAAAAATCGTCGTCGAGCGCGCCGATGCCGTCGAAGCCGAGCAGGATGTGCGCCTGCTCGAAATCGCGCGTGCGGCGGAATTCGCCGCCTTGGTAACGGGCTGGCTCGGTCCTGGCCGGGACGGTGCCGGGCAATTCGCCGAACGTCTTGTCGACCAGCGCCACCAGCCAGTCGTGATCAACGCGGCCGGCGGCAGCGATCACCGTTTGGGCGGGGCCGTAATGGTCGTGCATGTAGCCGAGGATGGTGTCGCGCGGGAGCGCGCGGATCATGTGAGGCGCGCCCAAGATGGAACGGCCAAGCGCCTGGCCGGGATACGCGGTTTCCTGGAAATTGTCGAAGATCACGTCGTCGGGGGTGTCGTTGGCTTGCCCGATTTCCTGGAGGATGACGGAGCGTTCGCGCTCGAGTTCGTCCGCATCGATGGTCGAATGCTGGACGATGTCGGCGATCATGTCGACGGCGAGCGCCAGGTCCTCGCGCAGCACCTTAGCGTGGAACGCGGTATATTCGCGCGTGGTGTGGGCGTTCATGTGGCCGCCGACCGACTCGATTTCCTCGGCGATGGCGCGCGCGGTGCGCCGGCGCGTGCCCTTGAACGCCATGTGCTCGAGGAAATGGGAGACGCCGCTCACATTTTCGTCCTCGTGCCGGGTGCCGACACCGACCCACGCGCCAAAGGTGACGGTTTCGACCGTGCGCATGGCGTCGGTCACGACCCGAAGACCATTGGCGAGCCGGGTGACGCGGACATCCTGGGTCATGGGCGTTTCCGGGACGTTTCGTCGTTGATTGGGGCGCGCGCGGCGACGAAGGCCTTGAGGCGGGCAAGATCATTGGGCAGCGTCGCGCAGCGTTCGCGGCGGTCGTAAAGATCGGCGAGCCGGGCGGGCAGCGCCGGGCGCACCCCGCAGGCGGCCTCGACCGCGTCGGGAAACTTGGCCGGATGCGCGGTCGCCAGCGCGACCAGGGCGCCGTCGTCCGGCCGGTGCAGGGCCGCGCCCGCCGCCAGGCCGATCGCCGAATGAGGATCGAGAATTTCGCCGCATGACCGATGGACGTCGCGGATGACGCGCGCGGTGCCCTTGTCGTCGAGACGGAAGCCGGCAAATTGGCGGGTAATACGGCCCCACCGCTCGCGCCCGAAATCGGCGCGTCCCGTTCGGGCGAATGCGGTCATCGCGTCGGCGAGCGGCGCGGATTTCCGATTCCACGCCTCGAACAGCAGGCGCTCGAAGTTGCTGGAAACCTGGATGTCCATGCTCGGGCTCGTGGTCGGCACCACCTTGGCGGTCGCCATCACGCCGGTCGCGAGATAGCGGGTCAGGATGTCGTTGCGGTTCGATCCGACGAACAGGCGCGCGATCGGCAAGCCCATGCGGCCCGCGACGTAGCCGGCATAGACGTTGCCGAAGTTTCCGGTCGGCACCGCGAACGAGATTTTGCGCTCGGGCGCGCCGAGGGCGGCGCCGGCGGCGAAGTAATAGGCGACTTGCGCCATGATCCGCGCCCAGTTGATGGAATTGACCGCGGCCAGGCGATGGCGGTCGCGGAACGCGTGGTCGTTGAACATCGCCTTCACCAGGGCCTGGCAGTCGTCGAAGGTGCCCTCGATGGCGATGTTGTGGACGTTGGCGTCGGCGACGGTGGTCATCTGGCGGCGCTGCACGTCGGAGACGCGGCCCCTGGGATGGAGGATGAAAATCCGCATGCGCGCGCGGCCGCGGCAGGCCTCGATCGCGGCGGCGCCGGTATCACCCGAGGTGGCGCCGACGATCGCCATCCGCTCGCCGCGCTCGGCCAACACCCTATCGAACAGCCGCCCGACCAGTTGCAGGGCGTAATCCTTGAAGGCGAGTGTCGGCCCGTGGAACAGCTCCATCAGCCAGCGGTCGGCGCCGATCTGCTTCAAGGGCGCGACCGCGGCGTGATCGAACCCGGCGTAGGTGTCGGCGACCAGCTGCGCGAACGCGGCCTTCGGAATGGCGCCCGCGACGAACGGATGCATGACGCGCCGGGCGATGTCGGCATAAGAACGGCCTTGCAGGTCGCGGATATCGCCGGGCGACAGGCGCGGGAATTTTTCCGGCACGTAAAGGCCACCGTCGCGGGCCAAGCCGGCGAGGAGCACGTCGGCGAAGCCGATCCGGGGGCCAGGGCCGCGGGTCGAGACGTATTTCATGGCGGAGCGCACCCTATACCCCGCCGGGACGCAGGGCTAGTGTTCGCGCAAATAGCGCGCCCGCAGGTGGGCGAGGAAATCGTCGGGTTCCAGCGCCCGCCCGGTGGCGTCGGCCACGATCGTCGCGGTCGTGGCCGAGGACGCCCGGGCGTGGATGCGCTCGCGGAGCCAGCCGATCAGAGGAGCGAAGCGGCCGTTGGCGATATCGTTCGGCAGATCGGGCAGCGCGCGGCGGACGGCGGCGAAGAGTTGCGCGGCGATCAGCGCGCCCAAGGTGTAGGACGGGAAATAGCCGAACGCGCCGTCGAACCAATGGATGTCCTGGAGGCAGCCTTCCCGGTCGGACGACGGCGTCAGGCCGAAGTGACGGACCATCGCCTCGGTCCAGGCCGCGGGCAAGTCGCGCGGGCGGAGGTCGCCCGCGAGCATGGCTTGTTCGATCCGGTGGCGGAAGATCACGTGCAGCGGGTAAGTCGCCTCATCGGCGTCGACACGGATGTAGCCGGGCCGGACGCGGGTCACGAGCGCGTGCAGGTTGGCGGGCGCTCCCGCCGCGCCGACGGCCAGAAATTCGCGCAGCAACGGCGCCAGAAAGTCGAAGAATTCGCGCGACCGGCAAACCTGCATTTCGATCAACAGGGACTGGCTTTCGTGCAGCGCCATGCCGCGCGCCTCGCCGATCGGCTGGCCGCGCCATTGGGCGGGCAGACCCATTTCGTAGAGGGCATGGCCGGTTTCGTGCAGCGTGCTCATCAAGCCGGAGACGAAGTCGTCTTCGTCGTAGCGGGTGGTGAGGCGGATATCGTCCGGCACGCCGCCGCAGAACGGATGCGCGCTGACGTCGAGCCGGCCGTGGGCGAAGTCGAATCCGAATGCCGCCATCAGCTTGAGCGCGAGCTGGCGCTGACTTTGCGCCGGAAACGTGCCTTCAGGCCGGACCGGCTGGCGCCGCGTCGCTTGGCGCTCGACCGCCTTGGCGACGATCGGCGGCAATTCCTGTTCGAGCCGCGCGAACACGCGGTCGATGTCGGCGGCGCGCGCGCCGGGCTCGTGTTCGTCGAGCAGCGCGTCGTAGGGCGCGAGGCCGAGCTTCGCGCCTTTGGCCGCCGCCGCCTCGCGCACCAGCCCGACCACGGTCTCGAACGACGGCAGAACGGCGGCGAAGTTGCCCGCCCCGCGCGCGTCGCGCCAGATCGCCTCGCACGCGGCGCAGGCGCGCGCGAGCGCCGTGACCAGATCCTCGGGGAGCGCGTTGGCGTGCGCCCATTGGCGGCGCATTTCGGCGACATTGGCGCGTCGCCACGCATCGAGGTTCGGGTCCGATTCAGCGGCCGCGAGAAGGTCATCGGTGCCGGCGCGGACCAGGGTCTCATGGCGGAGCGCCTGCAACTCCGCGAGCTGTTCGGCGCGCGCGGCCGCGCTGCCTGCCGGCATCATGACGGCACGGTCCCAGTTGAGCACGCTCGCCGCTTCGCCGATCAGGGCGGCACGGCGGAACTGGCGCTCGAGTTGGCCATAGGCGCTTTCAGGCATTCGCCGATAGTGGCCGGGCTCAACCTGGGACGCAAAGAGTGTCAGGGAAAAAGGCTGATTTTTCATGTACTCCGCCACTGACTGTGGTCAAAATAGCACAATAAATAATCATTTTTATAATAACTGTATTTTTGATTGAAAAATAGGCAGATATTTGTCTTGATACGTCGCGTGTAATTCTTTTGCCACAGTATTTGGCAACGGTGGGAAGTTGAACTCCCATATGGTGAATAATTTTTTTCGGGGCGATAGTTGTCCTCAGCCAAGCTTTTATTATCGGCCATAAGGGCCTGTCCGCGCGCGAAAAACAAATCCAAGGAAGGGTGTCGAAAATGATCGATCGCGAATCGCTATGCCGTACCAAGTTTTGGCTCATGGCCGGTCTGGCCGCATCGGCCGGCGCAATCGCGACACCGGCCGACGCGCAAGTTTCGCGCGAAACCGGCCGCGACAAGGTCAAGCTCACCCTCAGCGGGCACGTCAACCGGGCCCTGATGTTCGCCGATGACGGCAAATCCTCGCGCACGTTGATCGTCGACAACGCCGCCGCGACCACGCGCTTCAACATGTCCGCGGAAGCGGAAGTGAGCGACGATTTCGCCCTGGGCGCGCAGATCGAGACGGAAATTCCGTCCAACAGCGCAAGTATCGTCACGATTCACCAGGGCAACGGCGACAACAACCAGAATCAAACCCGGTTCGTCGAACGCAAGATGGAGGTGTTCGCGGCCCATAAGCGCCTGGGCAAGATCTGGCTCGGCCAAGGCAGCACCGCGACCGACGAAATCGTCGAATCTGATCTTTCCGGCACCACCGTTTCCGGCAACTACGCCGACGCGGGCGTGATCGGCTCGGCGCTGGTGTTCTACAACACGCGTACCCGCTCCTATACGGACGGCCCGACGGTCGGCGATGTCGTCGTATCGCTCAACGGCGGCATGGACGACCGTATCCGTTACGACACCCCGACCTACGGCGGATTCTTCGCCTCCGCTTCGTTCGTGTCGGGCGGGCAAGGCGACGCGGCGCTACGCTACGGCGGCAAGATCGGCCCGTTCGAGATCGCCGCGGCGCTCGGCTATTCCAACGTCAGCGGCATCAACACCACGGTCGAGGACCGCGTCGTCGGCTCGGCGGCGGTGCTGCACGAAAGCGGATTCAATGTCGCATTTTCAGCCGGTCGGCAGCAGCACAAGGCTGCCAACCGCGACGACGGGACCAGCTATTACGGCAAGGTCGGCTACATCGCCAAGCTGTTCGGAATCGGGCCCACCGCCTTCGCCGTCGACTATGGCGTCTACAACGATTACGGCCAGAACGGCGACGAGGCCAAGCAATATTCGGCCGCCGTCGTCCAACACTTCGAGGACATCGGCAGCCAGATCTATGTAATGGGCAAGGCTTTCGAACTCGACCGTACCGGCGCGAGCTACGACGACATCCGCCTGTTGCTGGTGGGCGGCCGCGTTCAGTTCTGATCAGAGAAATCGCGCGATCACCCGGTCGGCGAGCAGCGCGACGAAGATCAGGAACAGATACAGGATCGAATAGAGGAACATCGGCCGCGCCGGGCCGACGCCGGGATCGCGCGCGAGCCGGATCGCGTGGCCGGCAAAAAGAGCGCCCAGCGCCAGCGCGGCGATCCCGTACGGCCAGCCCGACATGCCGATCGCGACCGGCGCCAGCGTCGCCGGCAACAGCAACGCCGTATAGGCGAGCATCAGCCGCTTGGTATGTCGGGGGCCGGCGACCACCGGCATCATCGGCACGCCGGCGGCGGCGTAATCGGCGTTGCGATAAAGCGCGAGTGCCCACGAATGCGGCGGCGTCCACAGGAAGATGATGGCGAACAAGACGATCGCGCCGAGCCCAACGTCGCCGGTCACCGCCGCCCAGCCGATCATCGGCGGCAGTGCGCCCGAAGCCCCGCCGATGACGATGTTCTGCGGTGTTCGCCGCTTCAGCCACACGGTGTAGATCAACACGTAATAAAGTATGGTGAGCGCAAGCAGGCCGGCGGCGACGGCGTTAACCAGCAGGGCCATGGCGCCGACCGACGCGATCCCGAGCAAAATCCCGACCACCAACGCTTCGACGGGGCGCATCCGGCCGGCGGGGATCGGACGTCCCATGGTTCGGCGCATGACCCGGTCGATGTCCTGGTCGTACCACATATTGATCGCGCCCGAGGCCCCGGCTCCGGCGGCCATGCACAAAATGGCGATCGCCGCGGTCGCGAGCGCGATCGTGCCGGGCGCGAGAATCAGGCCAACGCAAGCCGTGAACACCACCAGCGACATCACGCGTGGCTTCAGGATCACGCCGTAGTCGGCGATACGGAAGCGGTGCTGGGTTTCTTCGGGCACGGCGCCGGGCACGGATTGGCCTTCGGCCCCGGTGGTGCGGGTCGCGGACATGGGCAGGCGACGGTCCTCGAAAGTGGCGGGTGACGCCATTTTACACGCTCCTCTCGCGGCGCAACAACGCTCCGGCCAGGGTAACAATAAAGAGAATCCCGCCCATGACCGCGATCAAGGCCCCGAAACCGTTGAGGTAAAGCCCGAGCTTGGCCCCGAGCTCGACCAGCCCCTGGGCTTCGCCGGCGGCCTTGCGCGGCGCGCCGTAGCCGCCGGCCCAGAAGAGGCCCAGGCTGGCAAGCGCTTGGCCCGCGCCGTAAAGCCAGATCTGAACGGCAAGAACGCGGCTTCCCCTCGGAGGCCGGCCGGCGCGCGGCAGCGCGATTCTTAAGAAAACGCCCATCAGCGCCAAATTGATGCCGCCGATGACCCCATGATAGTGCGCGGGCGTGCGGGTATCGGCACCGTCGACGAACAGGCCGAGCAGACCGCCGACGCCGAACACCGCGACCGAAAGCGCGAGCGCGAGAAAGGCCGGATCGCGGCGAATATCCGGCCGGGTGCGCGCGGCCGGAATCAGTCGGCGGGCGATCGCCCCGGCCGCAAGCAGCGGCGCCGGCGCCAGCGCGTATTGCAACAACGCGAACGCTTCCCATCGGACCGAAGAATTGACATCGAGCGCGAGATCGAGGCCGAGGCCCGCGCCCGCGCCAAGAACGAGCAGGCCGGCGGCCAGGCGAAAGGCGGGGCTGTCCCCGCTCCCGCCTAGGACATCGTCGGCGAGCGCGATCCAGGCCGCGATCAGGATGGCGACGTTGAGAAATTGCAAAATGTGCCCGCCGCCCCAGAATAAGGCCTCGTTGAAATCGAACGACGGCGCGGCTGGCGCGAGCGCGACGGCGGACAGGACGAAAGCGACGAGGGCGAGGACGTAGACCGCGCTACCCGCGCCGAGTACCAGCGCATGCGGCGTGCGCGCCAGAGCGCCTCGCGCCAGATCGACGAGGAAACGGCCGACCGGCAACAGCATCGCGCCTGCGAGCAGCGCGAGCCCAAGATAATAGAGCGGATCGGTAATGGCCGGGACGTAGTTGTTGAGGGTCGGCTCGCCGCGAACGGTCAGTGACGGCACCAGCAGCAGAACGAACGAAGCGGCCGCGCCGCCGAGCGCAATTCGGTCGATGGTCGAGGCGGTCGCCGGTCGCGAGGCCAGTGCCAACATCAACCCGAATGCGGCCAGGAACCATACCACGAAGGAGAAAACGACGTGCGCCACCAAGCCACGCTCGAAGAACGCCACCGGCCAGGGAAACAGGGTCTGGCTGCCGGGAATGCGCGAGAGCGCGAGCAGCACGGCCATCGCGCCGGCAAGCGCGAGCGCGAGCGCGGCCAAGCCCATCCACGCGCGCAGCACCTCGCGATTCGGCATTTCAACCATGGTGCGGAAACAGGTGCACGGCCATGACATAGACCACCACGCCGGAGACGCCGACGTACATCCAAACCGGCCAAGTGACGCGGGCGATGCGGCGGTGCGCGTCGAACGAACCCCGAAGCGCGCGCCAGACCGCGAGCGGCACCATCGGCACCAGGGCGATGGCACCGATTACGTGCAGCGCGAGAATGGAAAAATACACCGGCCGCACCCATCCTTCGCCGCCGAATCGCGCGAATCCGGAGTTGAGCTTGTAGATCACGTAAACAATCAGAAACGCCGCCGATGCGGCGAGCGCCGACACCATCATGCGGCGATGTCGAACGCGATCGCCTCGACGGATAAAAACATACCCCACGGCTAGGAATAGCGCCGAAAGCGCGTTGAGGGCGGCGATGGCATGGGATAAATCCTGGATCGTCCAATTCTGGATCATGACCGACCTGATCCGGGGGCTTAGGACATTTTCCAGATGATCGATGCGTACATGAACAGCGCGAGGGCAAGCAGCGCCAACGCCAGCATCCATTTTCTGCGGTTCATGGTGCGATAACTCGGGCCAATTTTCGCGCGCCGGCAGAGCCCGGCGCCCCCGGAAAAAGCCCCTTTTAATGGCACTCTGGCCGTGTTAGCAAATGCTATGTCGCGGGGGTTGGCGGCGCACGTCGCGCCATCGGCGAAGATCACGCTGTAAAGGCGGGCTCGCGGCGGGGGTTTCCAAAACTGTTTTCCACTATGCGGATAAGGCCATGTTCACACGCTTTGCTCGGTTAATTCCCAGCGCGGCAGCGATCCTGCTCACCGCGGCGGTCCCGGCTTCGGCCTCCCAGCCGCGCCCGTGGCAGATGACCTTCCAGCCGGCGGCCACGCCGGTGATGGAGCAGATCCAGTCGTTCAACGACCTTCTGTTCTGGATCATCGTCGCCATCACGTTGTTCGTTTTGGCGCTGCTCTGCTACTGCGCCATCAAGTTCAACGAGAAATCGAATCCGACGCCTTCGAAGACGACACACAACACCGCGCTCGAAGTGATTTGGACCGTGGTCCCGATCCTGATCCTGGTGGTGATCGCGGTGCCGTCGTTCCGCCTGCTCTATTTCATGGACCGGACCGACAAGCCAGAAATGACCCTCAAGGTCGTTTCGCACCAGTGGTACTGGTCTTATCACTACCCCGACCACGGCAACCTCAACTTCACCAGCAACATGGTTCCGGCCGAGGATTTGAAGCCTGGCCAGCCGCGCTTGCTCACCGTCGATAACGAAGTGGTGTTGCCGGTCGACACCAACGTTCGCGTCTTGGCGACGTCAGAAGACGTGATTCACAATTGGGCGGTTCCGGCGTTCGGGGTCAAGATCGACACCGTGCCCGGCCGTACCAACGAAACCTGGGTGCGCATCACCAAGGAAGGCACCTATTACGGCCAATGCTCGGAATTGTGCGGCATCAATCACGGCTTCATGCCGGTCCAGGTGCGCGCCGTTTCCAAGGCGGCTTTCGCGCAATGGACCGAAGAGGCGAAGAAGAAATTCGCCGCCACGCCCGAAACCGTTCACGTCGCCGCCACCCGCTGAGAGGCTCGCGCGTTATTTCGAGGATCTGAGAGGACACCGCCATGGCTTACGCCGCTCACGACGCCCACGCTTCCCACGACCACCACCCCACGGGATGGAAGCGCTGGCTCTATTCCACCAACCACAAGGACATCGGCACCATGTATTTGGTGCTGGCCGGGATCGGCGGCTTGGTCGGCGGGATAATGTCGTGGTTGATCCGCCTCGAACTGTCACAGCCGGGGCTCCAATACATCACCGATCCGCACTTCTATAACGTGCTGGTCTCGGCCCACGGCTTGATCATGGTGTTCTTCTTCGTCATGCCGGCCCTGATCGGCGGCTTCGGCAACTGGATCGTGCCGATGATGATCGGCGCGCCGGACATGGCATTCCCGCGCATGAACAACATCAGCTTCTGGCTGACCGCGGGCGGGCTGATCCTGATTCTTGCCGCCGGCTTCACCGCCGGCGGGCCGGGGACCGGTTGGACGGTGTATCCGCCGCTCGCCAGCAACGAATACCACCCCGGCCCGGCGGTCGACTTGGCTATTCTCAGTCTGCACATCGCCGGCGCGGGATCGATTCTTGGCGCGATCAACTTCATTGTCACCATCATGAACATGCGCGCCCCCGGCATGACGCTGCACCGCATGCCGCTGTTCGTGTGGGCGACGCTGGTGACTGCCGTATTGCTGGTGCTGGCGCTGCCGGTGTTGGCGGGCGGTCTCACTATGCTGCTGACCGACCGCAATTTCGGCACCACCTTCTTCAAGCCGGGCGGCGGCGGCGATCCGATTTTGTGGCAGCACCTGTTCTGGTTCTTCGGCCACCCGGAAGTCTACATCATGATCATTCCGGCGTTCGGCATCGTCAGCCAGATCGTCTCGACCTTCTCGAAGAAACCGGTGTTCGGCTATCTCGGCATGGCCTACGCCATGGCGGCGATCGGCGTGATCGGCTTCGTCGTCTGGGCGCACCACATGTATTCGGTCGGCCTCGACGTCAACACGCGGGCCTATTTCATCGCCGCGACCATGGTGATCGCGGTGCCGACCGGCGTGAAGATTTTTAGCTGGATTGCCACCATGTGGGGCGGCTCGCTCCGCTTCGACACGCCGATGTTGTGGGCGGTCGGGTTCATCTTCCTGTTTGTGGTCGGCGGCGTGACCGGCATTCAGCTCGCCAACGCCGGCCCGGACATGGCCTGGCACGACACCTATTACGTGGTGGCGCATTTCCACTATGTGCTATCGCTCGGCGCCGTGTTCGGGATTTTCGGCGGTTTCTATTACTGGATCGGCAAAATGTGCGGCCGTCAGTACCCCGAGCCGGCCGGCCGTCTGCACTTCTGGCTGACGTTCGTCGGCGTCAACCTGCTGTTCTTCCCGCAGCACTTCCTCGGCATGGCCGGCATGCCCCGGCGCATCCCCGACTATCCGGACGCCTACGCCGGCTGGAACATGGTCTCGAGCGCGGGCGCGGTGATCACCATCCTCGGCACCGTCTGGTTCCTATGGGTAGTGTTCCGCACCTTCACCTCGGGCGAAAAAACGGCCGCCAATCCGTGGGGGCAGGGCGCGACCACGCTGGAATGGACGGTGCCCTCGCCGGCGCCGTTCCATACCTTCGAGGAAACGCCGCGCATCGCGCCCGAGGCCGCGCACTGAACCGCCCGCGCTCCGAAATCGATCCATGGCCGCCGCAGCCGATCGCCGCAATCTTCGCCTTGCCGTCGCCCTCTTCGGGGGCGTCGCGGGCATGATCGGCTTGGCCTATGCCTCTGTGCCGCTTTACCGGCTGTTCTGCCAGGTCACCGGATTCGGCGGCACCACCCAGGTGGCGAAGGCGGCCCCGGGTACGGCGGCGGGACGCACGATCACGGTACGATTCGACGCCAACGTGGCGCGCGATCTGCCGTGGCGGTTCGAGCCGGTTCAGGGGTCGGCCGCGGTCGCGATCGGCGAAAACGCACTCGCCTTCTACCGCGTGCGGAATCTTTCCGACAAACCCGTCACCGGAACGGCGACCTTCAACGTCACCCCGCACAAGGCCGGGCCCTATTTCGCCAAGGTCGAATGCTTCTGCTTCACCGAGCAGACGCTGGCCCCAGGCGAAACCATGGACATGCCGGTGTCGTTCTTCGTTGACCCCGAAATCCTCAAGCGGGCCGAAGCCGACGACGTAAGCGAAATCACGCTGTCCTACACCTTCTTCCGCGCGATTCCCTCGAATCGCAGTTAACCTTCCGAACGCGCAGCAACGGAGAGAGACATGTCGAGCCCGTCCACTACCCATAAGCATCCCTGGCACATGGTCGATCCGAGCCCGTGGCCGGTGGTGGGCGCCGCGGCCGCGCTACTCACGGCGTTCGGGTTGATCTGGTACATGCACGAAGGGCCGATCTGGCTGTTCCTCGTCGGCGTGGCCGGCTTGTTGGTCACGTTCTGGGGCTGGTGGCGCGACGTGATCGCCGAAGGCACCCATCAGGGGCATCACACCGATCCGGTGTCCACCGGTTTGCGCCTCGGCATGATCCTGTTCATCGCCTCGGAAGTGATGTTCTTCTTCGCTTTCTTCTGGGCGTTCTTCCACTCCTCGATGCCGATCCTGAGCAAGGTCGCGGCGACCACCTGGCCGCCCGCGAGCGTACAGCCGCTCAATCCCTGGACTCTGCCCTTCCTCAACACCTTGATCCTGCTGACCTCGGGCGCCACGGTGACGTACGCCCACCACGCGCTGCTCAAAGGCAATCAGAAAGGCACCGTCGTCGGCCTTGCTCTTACCATCGCGCTCGGCATCATCTTTACAGGGACCCAAGCCTACGAATACGGCGTCGCCGCGTTCAAGTTCAAGGACGGCATCTATTCGTCGACCTTCTATCTCGCCACCGGATTCCACGGCGCCCACGTCATCATCGGCACCTGCTTTCTGATCGTGTGCCTGTTCCGCGCGGCGAAGGGTCACTTCAAGCCAGAAAAGCATGTCGGCTTCGAAGCTGCCGCCTGGTACTGGCACTTCGTCGACGTGGTCTGGCTGTTCTTGTTCGCATGGGTCTACTGGTGGGGCACCGCCGGCTACAAGGGTCCGTTCTGAACCGGGAGACCCTATGACGCAGACGGCGGGCGCGAGCGATCTTCCGGCGACCATCCGCCTCGTCTCCGTCGATGCCTCGGGGCGCTGGCTGGCCGCCGGCTGGATGGACGTCCGCCGCGCGCCGGGGGTCAGTCTCGGATATGGTGCCGTGTTCGCGGTCGTGAGCCTGGCGCTCACGGGCGGTCTTCTCTTCCTCGGTCTCGGCTCGCTGATCCTGCCGCTCGCGGGCGGGTTCGTGCTGATGGCGCCGCTGCTGGCGATCGGATTCTACGACATCAGCCGCCGGCTCGAATCCGGCGAACGGCCCTCGGCCGGCGCGGTCGCGCGCGCAAGCTCGGCCGGGTTCGCCCAGGTCGGCGCGATGGGCGCGGTTCTGATGTTGGTATTCCTGGTTTGGACGTTGCTGGCGCTGGTGCTGTTCGTCCTGTTCTACGGGCAAAGCCCGCCGCCGCTCGACCGGTTCGTCGAGGAGATCTTGTTTTCGGTGCGGGGAGGGCTCTTCCTCGCCCTCGGCACGGCGGTGGGGGCGGTGATCGCCACGCTCGCGTTCACCATCAGCGCATTCTCGTTTCCGATGCTTCTCGACCGGCCGGTCGACGTCGTCACCGCGATCCTGGTCAGCGCCCGGGCGGTGCGGGCCAACTGGCGGGTGATGTTCGGTTGGGCGGCGCTGATCGTGCTGCTGACCGGGGTCGGATTCGTGACCCTGTTTCTCGGCTTGGCGGTGGTGATGCCGCTGCTTGGCCATGCGTCCTGGCACGCCTATCGGGACGTGATCGAGCCGCGTTAACCCTAATCGATCCCGGTTTGGCGGTCGCCCGTCGTTTGGCGTATCCTGTCTTCGGGACGGGACCGTATGAACGAGAACGCGCGCACAGTGGAAAAAAAGGCCGCGCCGGAATCCCGGGCGGACGGCGCAACCGCGCCGGCTCCCACCTTGGCCGAGCGGATCGCCGCCGTGACGCGCGCGGCGCTCGCGCGGGCCGAGGAGGACGCGGAATTCCAAATTCCCCACCCGGCGGTGGTCGGCAAGACGTTCATTACGCTCGCCGACGCGCTCGCCCAGGATCCGGTCCGGGTAGCCTCGGCGCAGGCCGACTTGTGGCGGTCCTACGCGCGGCTGTGGCGCGCTTACGCCGCCCGCCTCGCCGACGGTCCGGCCGCGGCGGTGGTCGAGCCGGCGCCCGACGACCGCCGCTTCAAGGATGAAGCCTGGAGCGAAGACCCGAGCCTCGATTTCCTGAAGCAGGCGTATCTGTTGGGCGCGCGCTGGCTGCAAGGGTTGCCCGCGCTCGCGCGCGACCTCGATCCCGCCCAGCGCCGCAAGGCGGAGTTCTACCTGCGCCTGATCGCGGACGCGCTCGCGCCGACCAATTTTCCCTCCACGAACCCGAAGGTGCAACGCGCGATCGCGGCCGAAAAGGGCGCGAATCTGGTTCGCGGCCTCGACCATTTCCTCGGCGATCTGGAAAAGGGCGAAGGGCGGCTTCGGATTTCGATGACCGACACCGCGGCGTTTCGCCTCGGCGAGAACATCGCGGCGACACCGGGCAAGGTGGTGGCACGCAACGACCTGATGGAACTGATCCAATACGAGCCGTTGACCGCCGACGTCGCCAAACGCCCGCTCCTGGTGGTGCCGCCGTGGATCAACAAGTACTACGTGCTTGATCTGCAGCCGAAGAATTCGTTTCTGCGCTGGACGGTGGAGCAGGGTCAGACGGTGTTCGTCATATCCTGGGTCAACCCCGACGCGTCGCTCGCCCACAAGAGTTTCGACGATTACCTGCGCGAGGGCCCGCTCGCGGCCATGGACGCGATCGCCAAGGCGACCGGGGAAAAAGACGTCAACCTTGTCGGCTATTGCATTGGCGGCACCCTCGCGGCGTCGACCGCGGCGTGGTTGGCGGCGAAGAAAGATCGCCGGCTTGCCTCGCTGACGCTGCTCACCACCATGCTCGATTTTACCGACGCGGGCGAACTCGCCGTCTTCATCGACGAGGATCAACTCGCTCGGCTCGACGCGCACATGGACCGCAAGGGCTATCTCGACGGCCATCAAATGGCGCGGGTGTTCAATCTGATGCGCGACAACGACCTGATATGGTCTTTCGTAATCAACAATTATTTCTTGGGGCGCGAACCGCCGCCGTTCGACTTGCTCTATTGGAACGCCGACAGCACCCGCATGCCGGCGATGATGCACAAGTTCTATCTGCGCAAGATGTACCTGGAGAACAAACTGATCGAGCCCGGCGCATTGACGTTGGCGGGTGTTCCGCTCGATCTCGGCCGCATCCAAATTCCGACTTACGTGCTGGCGACGCGCGAAGACCACATCGCGCCGTGGAAGTCTGTTTACGCCGCGACTCGCGTGCTGGGCGGCCCGGTCCGCTTCGCGCTTGCCGCATCCGGCCATATCGCCGGGGTCATCAATCCGCCAGCCGCGAACAAGTACGGCTTCTGGCTGAACACGCAGACGCCGAAAACCCCCGAAGCCTGGCTCGCGGGCGCGACCGCGCACGACGGCTCGTGGTGGACCGATTGGATGCGCTGGCTCGGCGAGTTCGCGGACGGCCGCCACCCCGCGCGCATTCCGGGCAAGGACGGGCTCGAGGCCCTCGGGCCGGCGCCCGGCGACTACGTCAAGACGCGGGCCTGAGGCCGGCGCAATGCAATCCCCGCGCGATCGCGACGAGGCGATGGAACTTGTAGCCGCGATCGGCCGCGATTTCGCCTCGACGCTCGACATTGACCAAACGCTCGGCGCCGCGCTGCGTCGCATCGCCAGCCACGTCGAGGCCGAGGCCGGCGCGCTTTTCATGCTCGATCCGAGCGGGACGAAATTGCGCTGCCATGCCTCGGTCGGGCCGGTCGATATCGTCGGGCTGACCATCGCCGCCGACCAGGGCATTGCCGGCCGCGCGGTCAGCTGCAACGCCTGCGAAATCGTCCGCGACGTCAGCCGCGATCCCCAGTTCAATCGTTCGGTCGACGCGAAGACCGGGTTCACCACGCGCTCGATCCTATGTGCGCCGCTCAGCGTCAAGGACGAGCGCATCGGCGCGATCCAGCTCGTCAACAAGCGCGGCGGTGACGGCCTGTTCGACGACGACGATTTGCACCTACTCGAGGCGCTGGCATCCTCAGCCGCGCTCGCCATCCTGAATGCGCGCATGGCGGCCGAACTGGTCGAACAGGAGCGCGTCCGGCGCGAACTCGAGCTGGCCGCCGAAATTCAACGTTCGCTGTTGCCCGAGGCGCCGGCCGATGACTTTCCGGTTCACGGAATCAATCATCCCGCTCGCACCGTTTCGGGCGACTTCTACGATTTCTTTCCGCTGCCCGACGGGCGCATCTGCTTCGCCCTCGGCGACGTGTCCGGCAAGGGGATCAACGCCGCGCTTTTGATGGCCAAGGCGGCAAGTCTGTTCCGCTGCCTCGGCAAAACCATTCATCAGCCGGGCCGGTTGCTGGCCCGGATCAACGCCGAAATCGCCGAAACCGCGACGCTAGGCATGTTCATCACCATGATCGTCGGCATCTACGATCCGCGCACCGGATTGGTCCGGTTCAGCAACGCCGGGCACGAGCCGCTCCAACTCCATTCGCCCGACGGAACGTTCGTCGAATTCGCGGCGGAAATGCCCCCGGTCGGCGTCGTTCCCGGCGAGCCGGACGAGTCGTTCCCCGAGGTCGCGGTTCCGCTCGGCGGAGGGGCGCTGTATGCGTTCACTGACGGTGTGACCGAGGGCTACGTCGATTCCGGCCGAGAACTCGGCCTCGACGGCTTGAAGGCGATGTTGACCCGCGCACCGTCCGAATCCGTCCAACGGCGGATTTCACGGGTGGCGGAGTCCCTGACCGGTTCGCAGGCGGTCCTGCGCGACGACGTTACCCTGCTGGCCGTCGACGACCGCGTCGCCGCCGCCCGACGCGCCGACCGGTCTTCGCCCGCGTCGGCGGAACTTGATGCCGAGGCCATCACGGTCCTGAGTCTGCGAACCCCGGCGGTGGCCGACCGGCTGCGTCTGATACGGGCGGTGGTCGGCGAGGCCAGTCGCTTGGCGGGCTGTTCCGACGGCGTCGCCAAGGACGTGACGCTGGCCGTCGACGAAGCCTGTCAAAACATCATTCGCCACGCCTACAAAGACATCCCCGACGGCGAGATCGTCGTTGAAATCATCCGCGATGGTAAAAAATTAATCTTATTTCTCAAAGACTTCGCGCCCACGATCGATCCCAACACCGTTCGTCCGAGAAATCTTGAAGATATTCGGCCGGGCGGGCTTGGCACCCATCTAATACGGGAGATAATGGACGAGGTCGCATTTCTGGACCCGCCGTCGAACGGGGGCAACGTGCTGCGACTGGCGAAGCGGATTGCTTGAGGGAAGAGGAGGATCGGATGAAGCACCGTGTGACGGAGAACGACGGGACGCTCGTCGTCGCCTTCGAAGGCGACGTCGACCTCAAGACGTCACCGGAAGCGCGCAAGGTGCTGCTTGAGACCGTTGCCCGCCACCTGCCGATAATTGTCGACCTCTCGGGCGTGCAGTACATCGACAGTTCCGGCGTCGCTTCGTTGATCGAGGCCTATCAAAAGGCGCGCAAGACCGGCCAGAAATTTGCCTTGGCGGCGGTAAGCGATAGCGCGTTGCGCGTTCTCAACCTCGCGCGCATGGACAAGGTCTTCACCATTTGCCCGAGCGTGGCCGACGGCCTCGCCAAGGTTCGTTGATCTTTCGCATGCCCGGCGATTCCGCCACGTCGTCGTTCGCCACCCGGGTCGAGAAAATCGGCCGCTCGGTCGTCACCGCGATCGAGGAAGTCGGCACCGCCGGGTCGCTGGTGGTCGAAAGCCTCTATTGGCTGGTGATGGGTCGCCGGCTGCGCCAGCCGGTCCGGCTGCCGTCGATCTTCCAGCAGATGATGGAGATCGGTATCCAGGCGATTCCGATCATCGGGCTGATGGCGGCAACCATCGGCATCATGCTGGCGATCCAGGGGATCCATACGCTCCGCATTTTCGGCGCGGAAACGCGCGTGACCATCGGCATCGCGCTCTCGATGACCCGCGAATTCGCGCCGCTGATCACCGGCATCCTGGTCGCCGGGCGATCCGGCTCGGCGCTCGCCGCGCGCATCGGCACCATGAAGATCAACCAGGAAATCGACGCTCTCTACGTCATGGGCATCAACCCGGTTCGTTTCCTGGTGGTGCCGGCGCTGCTCGGCACCGTAGTCATGGTGCCGTGCCTGACTTTCTTCAGCGACGTGGTCGGCTTGTTCGCCGCCGGCCTCTACGTCAACGCCGAACTCGGCATATCCCTGGCCGGGTATTTTGACGAGGTGAAGGAGATACTGTCGACCGATGACTTGATGCACGGGCTCGCGAAAAGCGCGTTGTTTGCCGTTTTGATCGCGGTCATCGGCGTGGTCAACGGCGCGGCGGTGACCGGCGGCGCCGAGGGAGTCGGACGGGTGACGACCCGCGCCGTGGTTCAGTCCATTTCCGCGATCGTGGTCACCGACATGGTGTTCGCTTTCGTCGTGACCCGTTGACGCCGCGCCCCGCCATGAACCCGAACATCAATACCGACGTCAAGCTGATCGAGGTCGACAACCTCGTGACCCACTACGGCAAGCGCATGATCCTCAAGGGCGTCAGCATGGACGTGCGCGAGGGCGAGATCATGGCCATCATGGGCGGCTCCGGCTCGGGCAAAAGCACCTTGTTGCGCCACCTGATGGCGCTCGAACGGCAGACCTCGGGCTTAATCCGCATTCTGGGGGAAGACGTTGCCCAACTCGGCCCGCGCGAGCTGGTGGAGTTGCGCAAGAAGACCGGCGTCGCCTTCCAAGGGGGCGCCCTGTTCAGTTCCATGACCGTCGGCGAGAACATTATGCTGCCGCTCTACGAGCACACCGACCTCGATCGCAAGACCATGGAAATCATGGCGCGCATGAAGCTCGAAGTCGTCAACCTGGCCGGATTCGAGAACCTGATGCCGTCCGAACTGTCGGGCGGCATGATCAAGCGCGCGGCAATGGCGCGCGCCATCGTCATGGACCCGAAGATCCTGTTCTGCGACGAACCCTCGGCCGGGCTCGATCCGGTGGTTTCCTCGGCGCTCGACGATCTGATCCTGCGTCTGCGCGATGCCATGCGCATGAGCGTGGTGGTCGTGACTCACGAGCTGGAAAGCGTATTTAAGATCGCCGACCGCGTCACCGTGCTCGACCAAGGCAAGATTTTGTTTATCGGCACGGTCGCGGAGCTGCGGGCACATCCGAGCGAGCGCATCCAGAACCTGCTCAACCGCCGGCCCGAGGACGCGGACCTCGACGTCGACGCCTATCTCACCCGCCTGACCGGCGAATCCGCCACCGGGACAGCCACCTTATGAAAGCAAGCCGTATCAACTACTTCGCGGTCGGGTTGTTCGTGATCGCCTCGATCGTCGGTCTGGTGGTGGCGATCGCTGTGCTCAGCGGGCGAACGGGCGCGACCGATCCCTATTATGCAATCTACCGCAACGTCACCGGCGTCAAGTTCGGAACCCAAGTGATGTACGAAGGCTATCCCATCGGTCAGGTCGAAACCGTGACCCCGGTTCCCGAGGCCGGCCGCATGACCTTTCGCGTCGATTTCGCCGTCCGCCAGGGCTGGCGCATTCCCGAGGACAGCGTCGCGACCATCGCCGCGCCGGGCTTGCTTGCGGCCATCACCATCAGCATCCAGGCGGGCCAATCGGCGAACGCGCTCAAGCCCGGCGGCCAGGTCAAAAGCCAGGAAGCGGCCAACATCATGGCGGTGGTGTCGTCGGTGGCGGGCGATCTCGGCCAGCTCGCCGAACAGAGCGTCAAGCCGCTGCTCGCCAACCTCAATCAAGTGACGACCGAAGTGCTTGCGATCCTCGAAAAGGACGGCAAGGGTCTGGTGCGCAACGCCGCCGCCATGATCGAGGATATCAACGCACGGGTTCCGGTCATCGCCGGCAACATTCAGGATTTCACCGACCGGATGAAAAAGAACAGCGAAGAAATCAGCGCGCTGCTCTCGCCCGAGAACCGCGAAAAGCTCGAGCGTACCATCGTCAACCTCGACAAGGCGGCTCATGAACTGGACCAGCTCGCCGCGCTCTCGCGCGGGTTGGTCGCCGACAATCGCGCCGACGTGCGCTACGTGATCGAATCGATCACGCGCCACGTCGATTCGATCAATCAAAACCTGGAGGGCGCGGCGCGCAACATGTTCGAATTCAGCCGCCAGATCCGACAGAATCCGGGCCTGTTGATGGGCGGTACGCCGCCCAAGGACACGGCGCCCGCGCGCTGAGGAGCGATTCCCGATGACATCCATCTTCCGACCGGCGCTGTTGTTGGCCTTCGCGCTCGCGGCCTGCGCCCAACCCGAGGTTCCGGCCGACAGCTATTATCGGCTTCAGGCGGCACCGCCGGCGCCGAGGGCGACACCGCTCCTCAAGGGTACGATCGAGGTCAACCGCTTCAGCGCCGACGGCCTCGTCGCCGGGCGGCCGATCGTCTACACCGAGCCCGACCAGCCGCACCGGGTGCGGGAATACAACTACCATTTTTGGATCGAGCCGCCGCCGGTTCTTCTGCGCGACCAACTGGTCGCCTTTCTGCGCGCCGGACGCATCGCCGACATGGTAACGACGCCGGAGGTGCGCGCCTCGGCCAATTACGTGCTGACCGGGCGGATCATTCGCCTCGAAAAGGTCGAGGGCACGAGCCCGCAAGGCGTGCTGGAAGTCGAGCTTGCGGTGCGCCGCGCCGACGGCCGCCTCGTCCTGCTCGAGGTCTACAAGGCAAGTGTTGCCGCCGACAACAATTCGGTCGAGGCGGCGGTGCGGGCGCTCAACAAGGCGCTCGATGCGGCCTACGCCCAGTTCGTCGCCGATCTCGCGCGCAAGTGAACGCCCGGCGTCCTACCATTCCCGATTCCGGAAAGATCGTTCGTCTGACCATCGAAGGTCTGGGCGGCCTCGGCGACGGCATCGGGCGCCGTGAAGGCGTGCCGGTCTACGTGCCGCTCACGGCACCCGGCGACGTGGCCGACGTGCTGATCGGTAGCCCTCGTGGCGACGGGGTCGCGGGACGCCTGATGACGTTGGTCAAACCGGGCGCGGATCGCCGGCTTCCGCCGTGCCCCCATTACGGCGAATGCGGCGGCTGCGCGGTTCAGCACTTGGTCCCCGAAGCCTACGCCCGCTGGAAAGGCGGCCTCGTCGGCGACGCGCTCGCGCGCCAGGGAGTGACGGCCAAGATCGATCCAATGCTATCGCCGGCACCCGACGATCCGGCCGCGCTTCGCCGCCGCGCGACATTCGCCGCCGAAGCGCGCGAGGGCGCGGTCGCGACCGGATTCAACGCTCGCGCCACGCGGCGCATTGTTCCGATTGCGAACTGCCTGCTGTTGACGGAAAGGCTCAACCGGCTTCTACCGGCGTTGCCGGAGTTGATGGGCGCGTTTCTGGCGGCGGGCGAGCGCGGCCAGGCCGCGGCGACCGACGTGGACGGCGCGCTCGACGTGTTAGCGGTCGCCGCGCGCGAGCCGGGCGCACGCGCGCGTGCGCGCATCGCCGACTTGGCCACCCGCCACGGCGTGGCGCGCGTTTCCTGGCGTGACGCCGATTCCGGCGCCCCTCCCGAAACCGTGGTCCAGCGTGCCCCCTGCCGGTTCATCCTCGGCGGCGCGGAGATGGAATTTCCCCCGGGCGGCTTTCTCCAGCCGAGCGCCTGGGGCGAGATGACCCTGCAACGGCTGGTGGTCGAAGGTATGGGGCGCGCGCGTCGCGTCGCCGATCTCTTCGCCGGGATCGGCACGTTTTCGCTGCCGTTGGCCTTGGACCCCGACAATATGCGCCGGAAGGTCGCCGCATTCGAGCGCGAGCCGGGACTCGCCGAAGCGCTGCGCCGAGGCGCTAACCGCGCCTGTCTCGCCGGCCGGCTCTCGGTCACGGGCCGCGACCTCGATCGCCGCCCGCTGCTTGCGGACGAACTCGGCGATTTTGATGCGGTCGTGCTCGATCCGCCCCGCACCGGGGCCAAGGCGCAATGCCAGATCCTCGCTCGCGTCCGAGGCCTGCGTCGCCTCGTGATGGTGTCGTGCAACCCCGCCACTTTTGCGCGCGACGCCCGAATTTTGGCGGACGGCAGCTGGACGCTCGAGCGGGCGACGCCGGTCGATCAGTTCCTCTATTCCGCGCATCTGGAGCTGGTGGCGATTTTTTCCAGACTCAATTGATCGCCGGAGCGGGTTCCGCCAGATGGCGGAACAGGCCGGGATCGCGGATAACCAGGACGCGGTGTTCAAACGCGATCAGGCCCTGGCGCCGCCACCGGCCGAGCTGTTTGTTGACGCTTTCGCGCGACATGCCGATCAACTGGCCGAGATCGCGCTGGCTGAGCCGACATTCGATCCGGAGGCCCTCTGGCGACGACCGGCCGTGATGATCGGCAAGCTGCAGCAGGCTGCGCGCGAGCCGGGGCGCGAGGCCGAGCGCCGAATCCTCCACCTTCTGGCCGGTGCGCCGGAGGCGCGCGCACAACGTCGTCATCAGCCGGATGGCGATGTCGGGATGGCCGGCGAGAAAAGGAATGAAGTCGCGCCGGTCGATGAACAGGATTTCGCACGCGTCGAGGGCGGTGGCATCGACCGAGCGCGCTTGGCCGTCGAGCAGCGCGATCTCGCCGAAAATTTCGCCGGGCTTGACGATGCCGAAGGCAAGCTCGCGCCCGCTCGCGGCGCGGGCCCCCAGTTTCACATGCCCGGCCAGCACCGCCATCATGCCGTTGCCGTAGTCGCCCTTGCGCCAGACCACCTCGCGCGCGGCGTAGCGGGTGACGCGGGCGAGCGCGAGCACCTTGTCGAGTTCGCCCGCCGTCAGGTTCGCGAACAGGAAATTGCGGGCGATCAGGGCGCGCCGGGATTCCCAACTGCCGTGTTGCACCGCGTTCTCCTCCGCCTTTCGCACCCGCACAACGGGCGCCGGTCAATACCTTGAAAAACCTGGTTCCGGCCGACGCCAACGGAACGACGCTATTTTAGCGGAATTTCGCGAATTGTGAACCGCTTCACACACGGCGCCAGAGTCTTCATTTACCGTCGGTCCCAAGCCGGGCCTATCCGGCGAGGGATGGGGAGAGCACATGGCCAGCGAAACGAACGTTGCGACCGCGACCGCGCCTTCGGGCACGGCGGGTCCTTTCGACTTTATTGCCGAAAACATCCGCAAGGCGGGCGGCAATCCGAAACGAGTCCTGATCGGGTTTTTCGCCGCGTGGATCGCGTTCGCGCTGATCCTCTGGGTGCTGCCCGCGCCCAAGGGACTGAGCAAGGAGGGCATGGCGGTCCTCGCTATCGTCGTGTGGGCGAGCGTGATGTGGGTTACCGAGGCGATGCCGGTCGGTATCACCGGCATGGGCATCCCGACGCTACTGATCATGACCAAGGCGTTTCCCTGGGACAAGGGCAATCCGCCGCTACGCGACGCGCTTTCGGGCTTCGTCGGCCCGGTCGTCTGGCTCTGCCTGTTCGCCTTCCTGGTTGCGGCAATCATGCAGCTCCTGAAGCTCGACCGGCGGATCGCACTCGCCATCCTCGATTGGATCAAGGCCAACAACGTCGGTCGCGTGATCTGGGGTTTCTTTTACGTCAATATCGTTCTTTCTTTCCTGATTCCGGCGGCGAACGCGCGCGCCGCGACGCTGCTGCCGGTAATCAACGGCATCTGCGATCTCTTGGGCGACTCGGATCGCGAGAAGGACGCCAAGAAGGCGATCGTCATCCAGGCGATGGTCTACGGCTCGATGATCTGCGGCGTGTTCATCATGACCGCGCACCTGCCCAACCTGATTATGGTCGATCTGTTCGAGAAAGCTGGATTTCGAATCGGCTACCTGCAATGGGCACTGCTGCAGTTCCCGTATCTCGGCATGTTCGCTCTGACTCAGATGTGGGTGCGTTACCACTTTAAGACCGGCGGCGTCGAGGTCGCCGGCGGCCACGCCCGCATCCATGCCATGCACCGGGATCTCGGTCCGATGAGCCGCGCCGAATGGACGCTGCTCATCCTGTTCGGGATTGTGGCGCTCGCCTTCCTGTTCGGGCGTGGCAATCCGATTTACGAATTGCATCGCCTGCCGCTCGGCGTCATCGGCCTGATCGGGATGCTGATCCTGTTCATTCCCGGCCTGTTCCCATTCACTTGGCGCCAAGTCCAGGCCAACACTATGTGGGGCACCTTCCTTCTGCTCGGCGGCGCCATCACCATGACCAGCGCCATGACCAAGTCGGGGTTGGCCAAGTGGTTCGCCGACGGCATCCAGGGCACCGTCGCCGGGATGCCGTGGTGGGGCGTGCTGTTGGTGTTAATGCTCGGGACTCACGTCATCCGTATCGGCATGCTCTCCAACGTCGCCGCTATCGCCATGCTGGCGCCGATCATCTTCGCCATGGCGCCCAAGCTCGATCTGCATCCGGTCGCCTTGACGTTGCTGGTGTGCGACACCGACACCTTCGCCTACATCCTGCCGACGCAGATCACGGCGGCGGTCATCGCCTACGGCACCGATAGGTTTTCGACCACCGACTATGCCAAGGTCGGATGGTTATCCATCCTGATCGCGATCGCCTACGGCATCGTGGTCATGGCGCCGTGGTATGCGCTGCTCGGCATTCCGGTGTGGAATCCGAAAGCCCCCTGGCCGTTCTGAGTCTCGATCTCGTCCGTTCCGCCCCGCCCGCGCCCTCTTGGCGCGGGCGGAAAGCGGGACCATCGTCCCGGCTCGTTGCCCAAGGAGTAGCCCATGAAAAAAATGACCGATGCCGAACTGAAGAAGAGGCTCGGCAACTACATCGCGCCCAAGGGGCTTTACGCCAAGACCAAGGATATGCCGTTCCTCGGGCGGGTTTCGTGCAACGTCGAAAAGGTCGTCGCCGGGTCGTGGCAGGAAATCGTCATCGACTACGAATTGGGCGCCTCGGGCATGGCCGACGGCTCCTGGTTCAAGGCGACCTTCAAGTTCTATTCCGACTGGGCGCTGTTTCAGACCACCGATCCCAAGGGTGCCAACTACGTCAGCGCCGAATACCACGCGGGCCCCTTGGTCGAGGGGCAAAGCCCGGCCACGGTGCAATACCTGAAAGTTCGTTTCGACCAGAAGGGACACGAGCGCCCATTCCAGAAGGCGGTGATCGTCGACACTTTCGACGGCTTCCTCAAGGCGGGCGACCACATCGTCATCCGTCTCGGCGACCGGCGGTTCGGCGGTCCCGGCACCCGGGTGCAGACCTTCGTCGAGGAGAATTTCCGCTTCCGCTGCTACGTCGATCCGCTCGGCACCTCGCGCTTCGCCGCCATCCAGCCCGATCTCATGATCCCGGTCGTTCCCGGCGCGCCGGCGCAGCTGCAATGGGCGGGCTCGCGCGCCGTCCGCACGCGCGAGCCATTTCCGCTCCGGGTGCGGGCCGAGGACGAATGGGGCAACACCTGCTGGAATTCGCCCGAGGAAATCGAGATCGCCGCCACCCTCGACGGCAAGCCGATCTACGAAAAGAAAACCAGGCTTGCGGGCAAGGGTTGGGCGGTGCTCAGGCTTGACGACCTGCCCTCGGCCAAGGCGGGCGAACTTGCCGTCACCGCGCGCCTGCCCGGCCATCCTTGGGTCAAACCGAAGACATTCTACGTCACGGTCGACACGGATCTACCCGCGCCGCGCGTCTATTACTGCGATCTGCACGTCCATTCCGAGGACACCATCGGCACCAACTCGACCACCTACAACCTGACCTACGGCCGCGACGTTTCGGGACTCGACGTGCTGGCTTTCGCCCACAACGATTTCAACATCACCACCGAACGCTGGAAAAAGACGGTCGAGTTGATCCGCGAGATCAACGAGCCGGGCCGCTTCGTCGCCTTTCCCGGCACCGAATGGTGCGGATCATCCTGCGCCGGCGGCGACCACAACGTGGTCTTTCTGCACGACGGCGAGCCGGAATTCCCGTTTCTCAAGAGCGGCGAACACGTCCGCTCGGTCGAATGGAACGAGGACATGCGCTCGGCGGAAGTGACTCCCGGCGCCTGGCCGCTGGAGGAGTTATGGGCGGCTTATGCCAAAGACCCGGAGGGGCATCTCTTGATCCCGCACGTCGGCGGGCGGCGTTGCATCCTCGATTGGCATTATCCGACGCTGGAAAAACTGATCGAGATCGGCTCGAGCTGGGGCCACTTCGGCTGGCTCTATCAGGAAGCGATGGAGCGCGGCTACAAGATCGGCGCCAGCATGGCCGGCGACGAGCATCGCGGCCGCTGCGGCGGCGGCGTGCCGGGCACGGCGGTGTTCGGCACCAAAGGCGGCATCGCCGGCCTGATCGCGCCCAAGCTGGACCGCAAGTCGGTCGGCCGGGCGCTGCGTGCGCGCCATACTTTCGCCGCCACCGGCGAGCGGACCTTTGGTTTGCTCGCGTGCGGCAAACATCTGATGGGCGATGAGTTCATGCACCGAGGTCAAGCGACGCTCGATTACCGCTTCCTCGGCGATGCCGGCTGGGACGAAATCGTCGCTTATGACCACACCGGCCCCTTCTGGCGGCGCGACTTGCAGAAGGAACTGGGCTTGAGCCCGCGCAAAATCCGCTTTCGCTGGGGCGGCGCGCGCATCAAGGACCGTTACCGCTGGGCGGCGTGGAAAGGGACCATCACCGTCACCGACGCGGTGATCAATGATTTCGCCGGGCGCGGCTTCGAGCACCTGGAGGAAACCTGCTGGCGCGAATCGGCGACCACCGTCGGCTTCAGGAGCGATACCTACGGCGACGTGGACGCGATTGAGCTCGACGTCTCCCACCTCGCCACCGCCAAGATCCGCGTCGCCGGCACGATCGACGGTTACGTCAAGGTCGGCGATCCCCTGAAGGGCAACCCATTCGTTCATTGTCCTACATTCGAATGGGAAGTTAGCGGGGCCGAACTGCTCGCGGGTACCCGTCTTGCCAAGCATCTGCCCGGGGTCGAGATGTTCCTCGCTTTCGAGCGCATGAGCGAAAAACTCGCGCCGCGCGACGTTTCCGGCCGGCTTACGGTCGATCCGGTCAACGGTCCGCACGGCCACCGCCCGGTCTACCTTTTCGCCCGCCAAGTGGACGACGCCAAGGTCTGGACGTCGGCCTTGTTCATCAACTTCAAGAAACGCTGACGCGGACGATCCGGCACGCTATAACTCGGGGCCATGACCACTCCGGCATTCTCGACTGCGGCTTCGGCGCTGGCCGTGCCCGGCCCCATGGTTCTGACCTCGCTCGGCCATTGCGGCACCCATTGGGTCGCGGCGGTGATGCTGACCGTGATGCCGTTCATCGCCACCGACCTTGGCCTCAGCTACACCGAGGTCGGATTCCTGCTCTCGGTCTTCTACGTCAGCTCGGCGGCGGCCAACCTGCCGTCGGGCATCGTCGTCGACGTCACCGGACGGCGCGTGTTGTTCCAGGCGGTGGCGCTGGTGGTCGGCGCGCTCGGGCTCGCCGCATTCGTGGTGGCGGAGTCGTCGGTCGCGCTCGCCGCCGCGATCGCGGTGATCGGCATCACCAACATGCTGTGGCACCCGGCGGCGATTTCGTACCTGTCGCTGGTCTATCCGGCCCGGCGCGGCTATGCGCTCGCCATCCATTCGCTCGGGGCGAACTTGGGCGACGCGCTCGGGCCGTTTGCCGCCGGTGCGATGCTCGCCGCCTTGAGCTGGAAGACAACGTCGTTCTTCAACGCGATCCCGGTTTTGCTCTCGGCCGCGTTGATCTTCTTCCTGCTCAACCGCTCGCACGCGACCCAACCGGCGCCGCACGTGGACACCGGGGGCGTGCGCCAATATCTCGCCGGGATGGCCGCGCTGCTCAAGCGCCGCGCCATCTGGCTTTTGGCCCTGCTGTCGGGATTCCGCAGCATGACCCAGTACGGGCTGCTGGCGTTCCTGCCGCTCTACCTTACCCACGATCTGAAAGTTGGTCCGTTCTGGATGGGACTGACACTCGCCGTGCTGCAGATCGGCGGCATTATCGCCGCGCCGATCGCGGGCGCGCTGTCCGACCGGGTCGGTCGGCGCCCGATCGTGCTGATGGGCCTTGGTGCCACCACGGTCATCATCGCCGGGCTCACCTTCGTCACCTCGATCCCGCTTTACGTCGCGGGCGTCGCGTTTCTCGGCTTTTTCATGTACGCGCTGCGCCCGGTGATCCACGGCTGGATGATGGACATGGCGCCGAAGGAACTGGGCGGCTCGGTCACCAGCCTGGTGTTCGGCGCCCAATCGGGTTTGGCGGCATTGATGCCGCTGATCGGCGGCGCGCTCGCCGATCTCTACGGACTGATTTCGGTGTTCTATTTCCTCGCCGCCTCGGTGCTCGCCGCGAACGTGCTGACCCTGTTCGTGCCCAAGGAAGAAGGCGACGTGCCTATCCGGCCATCAGGGTCTTGAAATCCGTTCGCCACGCTATGGCCGCGAAGCAAAGGACGAGCACGGCAAGAGCGGCGTAATAGCGCCGGGCGTATTTGCGCGCCAAGGGCGACGCGATCTTGAGCGGCGGCGGCGCGAGCAGCGAGGGGAAGCCGGTTTCCTTGACGCCGTCGTCGTGCTCCAGGAAATGGCGCACCAACAGCCGGTAATAGACCAGGGCGTAGACGTCGGCGATCAGGACGGCGCCGATGACGTAGTCCATCGGGCGCTCCGCTCCGGGCTCGTCACATCCCGAGGGCGCGGAGGTAGGTTTCGAGCACCGCTTCCTGCTCGTCGCGCGCGCTTTTGTCGAGCTTGCGCAGGCGCATCACCTGGCGCATGACCTTGACGTCGAACCCGGCGCCCTTGGCCTCGGAATAGACCTCGCGGATGTCGCCGGCGAGCGCGGCTTTTTCCTCTTCCAGCCGCTCGATCCGCTCGACGAACGATCTCAGCCTTTCGGCGGACACGCCTCGCACCGATGTCATGATGTTCTCCCCGTTGCGCGCGCGACCATAGCCGCGCCCCCGCAACGGCACAAGCCGGGGCGGCACTTGTCCACAGGAAAGATTCAGCCGAAAGACTCGATGCGGTGCAGATCGGCGCGGCCGATCAGCTTTTCGACCACGTCCGCGAGTCGCTCGCCCCAGGCGTGCGCGGCTTCCGGTTCCATGACCAGGTCCTGGCGCACCTCGATGCCGGCGTGGGCCAACCCGGCCGCGCCCGCGTGGACATCGAGGGTGTAAAAGAGCGTGCGGCCGGAATAGGGCTCGTTGTCGCCGACCACGATGTCGCCCAGCGCCGAGAGTCGATCGATCAGCGCGCGCGCGAGCCTTCCATCCCGGTTCCAGAGAATCCCCGCCTGCCAGCGCCGGTCTTCGCCGCCGAGGCGGGGGGTGAACGAGTGGACCGCGAGCACCATCGGCGGGACTCCGCGCCGCTTCACGGCCGCGATCCGTTCGGCCACCGCCTCATGGTAGGGCCGAAACAGCGCCGCGAGACGGGATTCGCGCGCGTCCCTGTCAAGCGCGCGGTTGCCGGGCACGGCGATGTCGTCGCTTGTTTCCACGATCGAGGTCGGATGCTCCGGCGGACGGTTAAGGTCGATCACCAGGCGCGAATAATTGGCAAGCACGGCGGGGGCATCGAGGCGAGCGGACATCGTGCGAGTCATGATCTCGGCGCCGATATCGGAGGCGACGTGAAGGCCGAGCGCCACCTCGTCGAGCCCGAGGGTGCCGAGCGCCTTAGGAATCCGGTTGCTGGCATGGTCGCAAACCAGCAGGATCGGCGCGCGGCCGTCCGGATTCAGGACCTCGAAGGGGGGCGGCTCGTCCGGCCGGAGCAGGGGAGCGGGGGCCGGGGACCGCGACGAAGAACTCATGATCGGAACTCTATACAGGATCGTCACCGGCGCGGGAACGGGGAACGCGGACAAGGGCCGCCTGGCTCTCGTCCTGCTACTCGCGGGCGCGGCGTGTATCGCGTTTTCGCCGATCTTTGTTCGTCTAAGTGAAACGGGACCGACCGCGACGGCGTTCTGGCGCTGCGCGCTCGCGGTTCCGGCGCTTTATATCTGGCTCCATTATGGAGCGGCGGCGGGCATGCCCGCACACAAGGCTCGGTTGACGCGCCGCGATTTCGCGATCCTCGCCTTGGCCGGAGCGCTGTTCGCGGGCGACCTCGGCGCCTGGCACTTGTCGATCATGTTCACCTCGGTCGCCAACGCGACACTGCTCGCCAATGTCGCTCCGCTGTTCGTGACCTTGGGCGCATTCCTCCTGTTCCGGGAACGGTTCAGCCGGCTCTTTTTATTCGGCCTCGCGCTTGCGATGGGGGGTGCGGGGATTCTCATGGGCGATAGCCTGACGCTGTCGCCGGCGACGTTCCGGGGCGATCTTTTGGGCGTGCTGACCGCGGTCTTTTACGCGAGCTATATCCTGGCCGTCGGTCGTCTGCGCGCCCGGCTCTCGACCCGCACGGTGATGTTCTGGGCGACGCTGGCGAGCGCGATCCTGTTGTGGCCGGCGGCGCTCGTGTCCGGCGAGGCGATCCTGCCCACGAGCGCGCTCGGCTGGCTCGATCTCATCGCCCTCGCGCTCGTTTCGCAGGTGATCGGCACCGGGTTGATCGCCTACGCCCTGGCGCACCTGCCGGCGGCGTTCTCTTCGGTCGGCCTGTTGCTCCAGCCGGTGCTGGCGGCGGCGCTCGCCTGGATCCTGTTCGGCGAATCGCTGGGCGCGATGCAGGGCCTGGGTGGGCTCGGCGTTCTTTTCGGAATCGCGCTCGCGCGCAAGGGCAGCCGGGCGGCGAAGGAGCCATGATGTCGGGTTCGGACAAGGCCGATCCTCCGCCCCCCGCCTGGCGCGGCTGGCTGATGTGGGCTTTCGGTGCGGCCTACTTCGCGTACAACTACGTCCATCGCGTGGGGCCGAGCGTGATGATTCCGGACCTGATGCGCGACTTCGCCATCGGCGCGGCGATGGTCGGCAATCTGTCGGCGCTCTATTTCTACAGCTACATCGCGGTCCAGATTCCGGGCGGCATCCTGCTCGAACGCCTGGGGCCGCGCGCGGTCCTTGCGGGCGGCGCGACCCTGTGCGGGGCGGGGTGTATTTTGTTCGGCGCGGCGCCATCGCTCGCGGCCGCCCTGGTCGGGCGATTCTTGATCGGCGCCGGCGTCGGCGTCGCTTTCGTCTCCACCCTCAAGATCGCGACCCTGTGGCTGCCCGCGAACCGGTTCGCATTGGCGAGCGGCTTGACGGTCACCTGCGGCATGCTGGGCGGGATCGTCGGCCAGGCGCCGCTCGCGGCCGCGGTCGCGGCGTTCGGCTGGCGGACGACGAGCTTCGCGGTCGGGGCGGTGGCGTTCATTTTTGCCGTTGTCGTCGCGCTCGCGGCCGGCGGTCGCCCCGGTGCGGCCGTGCCCCCGGCGTCCGCCGGCGGAGCGGCCTCGGGCCTCGCCGGTTTCGGCGCCGTGCTGGCGAACCCGAGATATTGGCTGCTCGCCTTCGCCGGCTTCGCCATGAGCGCACCGCTGCTCGCCTTCGCCGGCCTGTGGGCGGTGCCCTACTTCATGGAGGGGTACGGCCTGGCGCGCCCGGCGGCGGCCGCGACCGTTTCGATCGTTCTCGTCGGCTGGGCGGTGGGCGCGCCGCTGCACGGGTGGCTTGCGGACCGGTTGGGGCGCTGGCGGGAGCAACTGCTGGCCGCCAATGTGCTCGCGCTCGCGAGCTTCGCCGCGCTCGTCTACCTCCCCGAGGTGCCGTTGCCGGTCGTGCAAGCGCTTCTGTTCGTCAATGGCGTCGCTTGCAGCGGCTTGCCGCTCGTTTACATGGCGGTCAAGGCGATCGTTCCGCGCGCCGTCGGCCCGGCGCTCGCCTTCGTCAACGCCTTCACCGTTGCCCCCGGCGCGGTGTTGCAGCCCGTGGTGGGCGCTCTTCTCGACCTTGCCTGGGATGGCCGGCTGGTCGAGGGCGCCCGGGTTTATTCGGCCGAGGCCTTTCGATTCGCGTTTCTCTCGTTCGTCGCGACCGGGACGCTCGGGGTGGTCCTGGCCGTTTGCGCGCGCGAGACGCGCGCCGTCGGAAGGCAGTGACGTCGGGGAATGATGCCAAGCGGACCTTGGGAGGTTCCGGCGTTCAATCGGGCCCGATCCGGAACGTCAGCGAGGCCCAGTAGCTGCGCCATGGGACGTCGGGTTCCGCCGTCGAGGGAATCATGTGGACGGAATCGATCAGGTAGCTGCCATTCGACACGACCGGAACCAGAACAATTCCGTTCGCGTCGGTATGCAGCTTCACGGTTTGAACGGCGTCAGTACTATCGCGGCGAAAGATTGTCGCCTGCGCCTGGGCCAACGGTTTGCCCCGCCACAACAATTGCACGGGAAGGACGGCATTGGCCCCCGGAGATAAAGCGAACGGATCCGCTTTCGCGACCCACTCCAACGGCATGCCGCTCGGCGCATCCTGCCGGTCCGCCTTTTTCCCGCTCCCGCGCAATACCAGCGCCTTTGCGCACCGGGTATAGACTTCCGTAAACCCGGTTTCCCCCAGGCCGCGCGCCTGATGGGACCGCCAAATGTGATCGAGACCCTTCTCGAACAGATAATCCCGAAATTTACCGGCTTCGGCGAAGACCAGGCGCTCCGGCACCGACTCGTAGAACAGGACTTGAAGGCCCGGCGTGCGAACCTTTTCGTCGATGGCGGGTTCGTCTCCCGCAGCCCCTGTCAGCGGCCGTTTTCCCTTCGCGTCCACGATGCCCGCCATGACGGTTTCGGCGGGGATGTAGGGAAACTGATTGCCTTTGAAATATTGGCCGTTTTTGATGTGGGCAGCGATCCGTTCGGAAGGCACCGCGCGAAAAACAAGCGGCTCGATCCAAACCTCGTGCGCCGCCGCCGGCGCGGCGAGCGACAGAACGACCAACGCCGTCAACGACTTCCGGACCATGCCCAACCTTGCAACGCGCTTCGGTGCGGCTAATATGCCGCTCGAAATGAAAAGTACCATGCGGACATGCCTTTCGGAAAGCGCGCGCCGCGTCGCCGTCGTTGCCGGCATCGTTTTTCTTTTGGGCGTGTTCGTGGGACCGATTCGCGCTTCAGCGCATGAGTTACGGCCCGCCATCGCGGAGCTGTTTTTCGAAGGTGGGACGTATCGAGTCTCCGTACGACTCAATCTCGAGGCGTTCCTGGCCGGCGTCGACCCGCTGCATCGCGATACCAAGGATTCGCCGGTCTCCATAGCTTATGACCGATTGCGCGCCTTGCCGCCGGACGCTCTCGGTGCGGCGTTCGCGGCCAAACGGGAAGAATTCGTCCAGGCGGTTTCCGTCTTTGCCGGAAACACCCGGCTTCCGTCAGCGGTGCTGAGCCTGGACGTCCCGCCGGTCGGCGATCTCGATCTGGCGCGCCAGTCGACCGTCGTCCTGGGAGGAGACGTCCCGGCCGCCGCGGACGCCCTGGTTTTGTCGTGGAAGGAGTCCTTCGGCCCGGTCGCGATTCGCCTGCGCGCGGCCCCCGGCCCCGACGGTAAACCCGGAGAGGTCGTCCAGTCCGCCTATTTGAAGGGTGGAACGCCAAGCCCGCCGTTTCCGATCGTCTTCGCGCCGAAGCAAGCCGCAACCGACGTCTTCGCCGAGTACGTCGTCGTCGGTTTCCAGCACATTCTTCCTTTGGGCCTCGATCACATATTGTTCGTGGTTGGGCTCTTTCTGCTTTCGCCGCGCCTGGGGCCGCTGCTGTGGCAGGTGACCAGCTTCACCGTCGCGCACACGATGACGCTGGCGCTCGGCATGCTCGGCATCGTCGCCATTTCGCCGGCGATCGTCGAGCCGTTGATCGCCGCGTCGATCGTTTACGTCGGCGTGGAGAACGTTCTCACGAGCAAGCTCCATCGCTGGCGGCCGGTCGTCGTGTTCGGTTTCGGTTTGCTGCATGGTCTGGGGTTCGCCGGGGTCCTCAAGGAGTTCGGCCTCGCCACGGACCATTTCGTGACCGGATTGATCGCGTTCAATATCGGCGTCGAATTGGGCCAGCTCGCGGTGATCGCGATCTGCTATCTGGTCGCCGGCCTGTGGTTCGGCCATAAAGCGTGGTACCGGCGTTTTGTGACGATGCCGGCGTCCGTCGTGGTCGCGTTGGTCGGCGCGTGGTGGTGTTTCGAACGCGTGTGGGGCTAGCGTCGGATGTCTTGATGGGGGCGCTGGTGCCGCCGGAGTGAATTGAACACTCGACCCCACCCTTACCAAGGAACTCAAAAATCGACTCGCGCTCATACACAATTAACATTAATGAGCAAGAATTCTCTCAATGATCGATTTCATGCCTGGCGGCTGAACCCCATCGGCCCTCATACGGTCGAGCAATAAATTGCGGAAAACCTGATAAGTCAGTTGCAAGCCCTTCTTGCTCACAAAACGACTTAATATGTCCCTCCCTCTGAAAATTTTTACCCATGTGTTATCCAAGATACTTGCGCTGTATTTATCTCTATACGCTTGTTCGAGCTTAGAGAGTTCATGATGGCTAAGGCTGGTACTGACAAGCTCAGAAAGTCTGTTAAAAGAACGCTCCACAGCCTGTCTCATAAGACCTGATACGTTTTCATTATGAGGCTCCGTTTTAGTATTACGGGATTATCCCCTTTACACCCGTAACAGGGTGGGCTAGTATCCTAGGAATGGAGGATACGGCCATGACTAAGCCCATGAATGTGCAAGACTTTTTCAAGCGTTTCCCGGACGACGATACGTGCCTGGAACACCTGTTCCGCACCCGCTTCGGCCAGACGCTTGATTGCCCTAAGTGCGGCAAGAACGGGAAGTTTCACCGCATCAAGCGCCATCCGGCTTACGAGTGCGCGTGGTGCGGCTACGAGATTTATCCGATGGTCGGCACGCCGTTCGCCAAGTCGCATACCGCTTTGCAGAAGTGGTACTACGCGATCTACCTGTTCACCACGTCGCGGCATGGCGTCCCGGCCAAGGAATTGCAGCGCCAGCTTTCCGTCACCTACAAAACGGCGTGGCGCATGGGCCATGAAATCCGCAAGTACATGGCGAAGGTGGATGGCGATCCGCCTCTGACTGGCCATGTCGAAGTGGACGAGGCTTATATCGGCGGTCGCGTGAAGGGCGGACGGAAGATGGGTATTACCGGACGCGGAGCGAACAAGGCAGTGGTCATGGGCATCCTGGAACGCGGGGGCGAGGTGTTTACCAAGGTTATCCCCGACGCTTCCCGCAAGTCCCTCATTCCGCCGATCTTCCAGCGCATCAAGGCCGGAACGCGCATCAGCACCGACGAATGGCACCCGTATCGCATCCTCGGCAAGATCGGCTACGACCATCGTATGATCAACCACGGGCAGAAGGAATACGCGCGGGGCGATACCCATGTGAACACCATCGAAAGTTTCTGGGCAATCCTCAAGCGGTCGATCCGGGGAACCCATGTTCACGTTTCGCCTAAGCATCTTTCGAAGTACCTCGGCGAGTTCGAGTATCGGTATAACATGCGGAAGGTTCCGGCCCTGATGTTCGACCGGCTTCTGGCGAGCTTCTAGTCATGGCGTCTAGAAGCGCATCAAACCGCCCCGGTTGCGTTTCCTTCGATGGGTGCTCTTTCGCAAATCGGTCAATGCGGCCGGTCTGCCGAGCTTCTTCAAGGCTTAGATGTTTGCCGCGAGACATTTAAGATGCTCCCATAGATTCGGCCGCCGCCCGATCACTACCCCGACCTTTGCGGGAGAGCCATCCAGTAGAATATGAGTGCCAAGTTTTGGGCAAAGACCAATCTTCGACATCAACCGCGTTAACTCATGGTCCATCCACCGAAAGTTTTCGTTATTGTGTTCGGCAGGAGCCCAAACGACCTCAACCCCGGTTTTGTCCTGCCGCAGCATGAAGTCGCCAACCACATAGCCAACGGACCAACCACAATCTTTCGGAAAAGCATCTCTTAAGTTCATCGCAAAAAGACTGCTTTCTTGGTCGCCGCGCATATCAAAAACGTATAGCGGAAACGGCTGTATGATTTTACATGCGTAATCCCTGATGATATTTTTCTGACGAGAGTCTAAATCCCAACCTCGCGCTTGGTCGTAAGCCGAAACGATTGCAATAATGAATAGAAAGACAGACGCACTATAATAAATGCGCTTTTTGGTATTTGTGGCGACGCCGTGCCCAGTCACAGCCGCCACCAACCCCAAGACGGCTGATATAATGGCCACAATTCCGCTGGCCATAGAATCTCCCGTTCCTTATCGGGACCGATTATACCCCCGGTTGATACGGGTGCAAAAGGGATAATCCCGTAGTATTAATAGCGTAAATCAGAGAATTATTCGCAAATTCAGATAGGTCATGCCTAACCATCTCCGGAATAGTCTCCCTTGCACATTCTTTTAGATCATTAAGAATGACCTCTTCTGAGGTGGCCGAAGTAAAATTAATAGAGTTAAGAACTTTTCTTATGATGCTCGGATCAAGAAAGTAGTTCTCGATGTGATAAGCATCCCAAGTGAATACGTTCACAGAAGCGGAGGACGAAGCGGAAGGGTCGCTATCTTTATCCGTTACAGCATAGAATTGGAATGGAAGCGCCCCATCTCTGGAATCGCGATCAAGCGTTTCATGAAGCGCTCGCACACGCATCTTGTTGCTACCCGAGATTAGGTTCGCTTTTCCCTGTAATTGGGGGAATAAAGTAGCGACAACTTTTTGGTCAAAGTCAGTGTCTCCACCGCCTTCAAATATTATAACTTTGCCCCCGGGATGATATGCAGCGAGGTCGCCAACTAAGTCGATAAGGGCGCGATCAAGATCTGCTGCAATGGATAAAGGCTTAAGTTGGCTCTCGCCAGCAGGCGTATTGCCACATGAAAGCATATGATAAACGTTGTAATTCTTATTTCCGACAACTTCACGGAGAAGCGCATCTGAGTGCGTGACTAACCATAGTTGGTTATCAAGCGCCTCACCAAGATTCTTGTGATAAAATTGCGGCAACCCTCGTATCAAGCGAGGATTCAGATGCAGCTCTGGCTCATCCATCAAAATAATAGAACGCTTTGGCGCATTGTTTCTAACACGAAGATATCCATAAAGAATCTCTTTTTCTCCAGCGCTCAACTCATCAAGGTCATGATAGCTTCCCGAAGATGTTTTAACCTGAAAAGTAAGAGCGCCATCGGCTGTAGCTTGGGGCCCTAAGAATTCTTTGTCAGGGAAAAAAGTAGAGAACAGCTCCTTTAGAGTATTAGTTAGATTCTTTTGCTGATCGGAAGAAACGCCAGCTTTCTCAGCAAGAATTATTTTTACATAGCTTTT
>Ga0194127_10000926_pt1 | contig 44995 bp, 40 predicted proteins | sample TA2KigC100mmetaG_FD_148624 | JGI IMG/M metagenome (GOLD analysis project Ga0194127, IMG submission 148624) | Freshwater microbial communities from Lake Tanganyika, Tanzania - TA2015036 Kigoma Deep Cast 100m | ecosystem: Environmental > Aquatic > Freshwater > Lake | place: Tanzania: Lake...
GCGGGACCCCGCGCACCTCAGGCGCGTCATCGAGGAGATGTCGGCACGCTTCGGGCCGTTCGGCGAGGGCGAGGGCGTGCTGGTGCAGCGGATGTGCGCGCCCGCGACCGAGGTCATCGTGGGCGGCCTGCGCGATCCGTCCTTCGGGCCGGTCGTGATGGTCGGGCTCGGCGGCGTGGCCGTCGAGGTCCTCAAGGACACGGTCGTGCGGCTGGCCCCCGTTTCGATCGAGGAGGCGCGCGACGCGATCCTCGAGATGAAGTCGGCGCCGTTGCTGCTTGGCTCACGCGGCCGGCCCGTCGCGGACATCGACGCGCTCGCGGCGCTGGTCTCGACCGTCTCGCACGTGCTGGCCGCCGCGCCGGAGATCGCCGAGATGGACCTGAACCCATGTCTCGTCTACAGCGAGGGGCAGGGCGTCACGGTCGTGGACACCCGGATCCGGCTGGGCGGGAGCTGACGCTCACGGGGGGCCGATGGTCCTGGCAGTGCTCGCTCCGCTGCTGCTGGCCGCGGGCGGGACCGGCGGCCCCGGCCTCGACACCGCCACCCTGCCCCGCCTGCTCGCCGCCGCCGGCTTCGTCCCGCCCGCCCGGTTCAAGGCCCTGGTGATCGAGCTGACCCCGGACGCGCCGGCGCCCGGCGGCTTCCGGCAGCGCAGCTTCTCCTGGAAGCGCACGGCCCTGGACCGGACGGACTGGTGGCCGGCCTCGACCGTCAAGCTGTTCGCCGCGATCGTGGCCCTGGAGGAGGTCGAGCGCCGCAACTTCTCGCCCGCGGCCGAGGTGACCTTCGCCTACCCGTCCCAGCTCGTCGCCACCACGGTCGAGGCCATGGTCCGGGCCGCGCTGACGCCGTCCGACAACGTCGCGTTCGACCGGCTGGTCGAGCTGGCCGGGTTCGACCGCCTGCACGCCCGGCTGGAGACGGCCGGCTTCCGCGGAACCGTGCTGCTCCGCGGGTACGGCCGCCGGGTCACGTACGCCGGGACCGGGCACGGCGACCCGCGCCACTCGCCGCGGATCGAGCTGCGCGAGGGCCGGCTCCGCACGTCCGTGCCCGCGCGCATCGGCCGCAGGCGCGGGGGCTGCCCCGACCAGGGCAACTGCACCACGCTCGCGGACCTCGCCGAGGCGATGCGGCGCGTGATGCTCCACGAGTCCCTGCCGGTCCGCGACGGCTTCGCCCTGTCCGCCGCGTCCGTGGCGCTGATCCGGTCCGCGCTGGAGGCCGACCGCGAGCGCGGCCGGAACGTGGCGAACGGCATCCGCGAGGCGTTCGGCCGGGACCGCCCGGTCCGCCTGTTCCACAAGCCCGGCTTCGCGAACGACTGGTTCAGCGACGTGGTGTTCGTCGAGCCTGTCGACCCGACCCGGGCGGGCGGCAAGCGCTGGATCGTGGCCATGGCGGGCCACCCCGGCCGCGAATCGCTCGACGCCGCGGCCCGCGCGGTCGGGGCCCTCCTCGCCCGCGACGCCCTGTCGCCGGACGCAACCGCCCAGTCGCCGTGAGCCTTGCAGCGCACGTCGCCGGAGGCCGGTCCCGACCGCATTGACAACAACGCCGCATGGGACGTACGGTAGCCAGTGGAGGTACGTACGATGACCCTCTCCGCCTCTCGCCTTCGCGGCGACCTCCACCGGCTCCTTGACCACGTGCTGGAGACGGGCGAGCCCCTCGTGATCGAGCGCAAGGGGCGGCGGCTCCGCGTCGTGGCCGACGCGCCCCGCTCGCGGCTCGCCCGGCTGCCGAAGCGGCCGGGGTTCGTCAAGGGCGACCCCGACGACCTGATCCACCTCGACTGGTCGAAGGAGTGGCGGCCGTGACCCTGCCCGCGGCGTCGATCGTCAGGGCGACGACGAGCGCACCCGGGAGCGACTGGCCCGCGGCCTTCCCGAACGCGAGGCACCGCTTCACCGCCGGGAGGACCGCGGCCACGGCCTGGTCCACGGCACGCGCGACCTCGACGGACGCGGCCGTACCCCCGACCTCCGCGGACTCCACGGTCATCCGGACCGACAGGCGCGCCTCGACCCGCTCGTGGTCATCGCGGCGGTCGGCGGCCGGCTCCTCGGCCGCGCCGGCCGACCGCAGCATCATGGGCGCGGAGTGGTACGCGGTCACGCCGGAGCCGCCCGTGGCGCGAGCCGGTTTCGGGGACGGCGGCGGCGCCGCCGCGGAGGGCGTTGCGACCGCTGCGCGGCCGAATCCCGCTCCGCCTCCGCCCGGGCCGACCAGGCCCGCTGCGCTCCCGTGACCCCGCACCTGCATCAGCGCCCCCGCCTTGCCCGACACGACGTTCCCGGCGACTCCGCCGGCCTCGTCGCCGTCCTCGCCTTCCCCGAACACGCCTTCCCACGACACGCCGTCCGGCAGCTCGACCGGGACCTCCACCTTGACGGGGTCGCCGCGCTCGTTCGTGCGGACCTTCTCCTCGATCGCCACGAACGCCGTGTACCGGGACAGGACCCGGAAGCGCACGGACAGGTCGATCACGCCCCGCACCAGCGGCTCCTGCTCCCCGTTCAGCATCCGGCGCACCAGGCCGTCGATCGCGCGGCGCGCCCAGAGCGTCCGGAGCACGGTGTTGCGCGGCTCGGCCGCCGGCAGCGCGACCGCGACCGGCAGCACCACGTCCTCGCCGCCGATCCGGCCCTTCACCCGGACCGTCGCGGTGCCCGGCGCCGCGTACCGCCCGGTCACGAGCAGCGGATGCCCCGCGAACACGTCCGGCACGCGCCGGCAGGACCTCGCGCACGTCGAGCCCGCCCCAGTCGATCTCCACGTCCGTCAGCAGCGGGCTGCGCACCTGGTCGTAGAACCGCTCGATCGGCGTCCCCGCGTCCTCGTCGTACCGCACGTACTGCACGGTGCCGCGGCCCTCCAGGGCCATGTTCTCGAGCAGGTAGCGGTTCACCGACGACCCCACGCCGAACGCGTACAGGCGCGCCTCCCCGATCCGCTCGCGGATCGCGGCCAGGATCTGCGTCTCGTTCCCGATGTACCCGTCGGTCAGGAACATCACCACCCGGAGCCGCTCGGGGTCGGGGGGGAAGTCGAGCGCCGCCCGGATGCCTGTCAGCATCTCGGTCCCGCCCTCGCCTTGCAGCGTGTCCAGGTAGGCGAGCCCGCGCCGCACGTTGTCGGGCGTGTTCGGCACCGGCAGCGGCGACATCCCGCGGGCGGACATCGAGAAGTTCAGGATCTGGAACGAATCCCCGGGGTTCAGCGCCTTCAGCGAGTGCCGCACCAGCCGCTTCGCCTGCTCGATCGGGTTGCCGCTCATCGAGCCCGAGCAGTCGAGCACGAACACCATCTCCTTCGGCGTCACGTCGGCCGGGGCGGGTCGCGCGGCCGGGACCATCATCAGCGTGAGGAAGCCGCCGTCGCCGGCCGAGGCGTGCGTCAGCAGGCCGGTCGCGACGCGCTGCGGGTCCACGTCCCACTCCAGCACGAAGTCCTTGTTCGGGATGGAGTCCTCCGGCGACAGCCGCACGATCGCGTTCGAGGCGTCGATCTGCGTGGTCACGACCTGGTGCGACTTCGACCGGAGGCCGCGGAACGGCACCCCCGCCGACAGCTTCACCGCGAGCGCGACGTCGTGCCCGGACCGCTCCCCGGGCCGCAGCACGGGCGGCGTGATCCGGTCCGCGTCTGGCACGGACTGCGGGACGCCGGGAAGCGGCGTCACCGACCCGTCCGGCGCGCAGGACGCCCCCGGGACGTAGCGCGGTCCGACCACCATCGGGAACGCCAGCGACATCGTGCCGGCGTCGTACTTCAGGTACTGCACGTACCTGATCGTGATCTGTTCGCCCGGGCCATCAGCCCCGACACCGCGATGTCCACGTCCGTGTGCGCGAGCGGCATCTCGACCTGCCGCCCGCCCGCGAGCACCGCCGACAGCACGCCCGTGCCGGGGCCGTCCCCCCGCGCGGTCTGCGCCCCCGCGCCCTTCACGAGGGCGAAGACCATCACCACGACGGTCAGGAGCATCCCGAGGACGAGCTTCCAGGTCCCGCGGACTTCGTTCGGGTGCATGCCGGCCTCCTCGAAGAAAAGAGCGACGAGGGGGCAGACGGAGGCGCGCGGGAAACGATCTGCGGCAGGCGTGGGAAACGACGATCCCGGCAGCGCACGAGCACGTCACACGGGCGGGCGAGCGGGCAGATCGATCCGGAAGACCGACCCCTCGCCCGGCACGGACCGGAGCGAGATCGAGCCGCCGTGGCGCTCGGCGATCCTCCGGCAGATTGCGAGCCCGAGCCCGGTCCCCTCGACCTTCGGACCCGGGTCGAGCCGCCTGAACGCCTCGAACACCTCGGCCTGGTGCTCGGGCGCGATCCCGATGCCGTTGTCCCGGACCTCGATCCACGCGCCCCCGTCGGCCTCGCCGCCTTCGACGTCCACCTCCGGGGGCACGCCGGCCCGCGAGTAGGTCACCGCGTTCGCGACGAGGTTCTGGAGGAGCTGCATCATCTGCTGGGCGTCGGCCCACACGACCGGCAGCGGCCCGACGCGCACGGTCGCGCGCGTCCGCGAGAGGGCCTCGGCGAGGTCGTCGCGGACCGCGGCGATGGTGCGCGAGAGGTCCACGGACCCGAGGTTGAGCGTCCGCCGGTCCATGCGGCCGTACTCGAGGAGGTCGCGCACCAGACGGGTCATGCGGCCGGTCGCGTCGCCGGTCAGCCTCAGGTACTCGCTGACCTTCGCATCGGCGATCGAGAGCGCGGACAGGCGCGCGCCCGTCAGCTCGGTCAGCGCCGAGACGGTCTGCAGCGGCTGGCGCATGTCGTGCGACACCACCGACGCGAACTGCCTCAGCTCGGCGTTCGTGACCTCGAGCCGCTCCGCCGTGGCCCGCCGGTCAGCGACCTCGGCCTCCAGCCGCGCCTCCAGCGCCTTCCGCTCCTCGATCTCGCGCTCCAGCCGCTCGTTCAGCCCGGCCAGCTCCGCGGCGCGGGCCTCGGCCTCGGCCTTGCGCGCGTGCGCGCTCCGGCGCGACCGGTGCTCGCGGACCCGCATGCCCTCCTGGATGAACGCCATGACCGACGCCAGCACGGCCGCGACGACCGGATCGACGAACAGCGCCCAGTCGTGCTCGGTCAGGGACGCGGTCCGCCACAGGACCAGGAACAGCCCGCCGAGCGGGACCGCATAGACGAGCGGCAGCAGCCGCCGGGCGCCGGCCGCGGCCACGAAGACCGCCAGGATCGCGTCGAACGCCGCCCCGACGGCGCCGGCCTGGCTGCCCGGGACGTCCGGCCGGTCACCGAACACGTGGATCATCACGCCGACCGGGTTCAGCATCACGAGCGCCAGCACCAGCGCGTACAGGCCGATCGCGAGCCCGGAGCGATCGCGCAGGACCGTGTACGACGCGGCGACGTAGGCGAGAATCCCGACGATTGCCGGCAGCCGCCACGGCCAGATCCCGGTCAGGCCGACGTGCCCGTCGTACCACAGGAAGAAGCCGAGGACCGGGATGCCGATCAGGGCCACGAGCCGGGCCGTCGTGAACGTCGCGGCGGCCGACTCGCGCAGGTAGTCCTCGCGGGCCGCGGCGGCGTCCGAAATGGTCCGGAGGAGCTGCTCGGGCTGCGACATCGTGACAGATGATATACCAGCCGGGGGGGTCAGTAAATCCGGACGGCTTCGGCCCCGCCGTAGTAGTGCCCGACGATCTCGCCGTACTTGCGGCCGCGGTCCGCCATGCCGACGGCGCCGTTCTGGCACATGCCCACGCCGTGCCCGAACCCGCCGCCCCGGAAGCGGACCTCGCCGCCCGCGACCTCGTGCACGAACATGGAGGACCGGAGCCCCCCGAGGGCCTTGCGGATCGTCAGCTCCGGCGACAGGACGGCCGAACCCTTGTCGCCGGCGACCTCGAGGCGCGTCACGCGGCCCGACACGCCGCGCGCGAGCACCTTCAGCGACGCGACGCGCCCCACGTCCGCGCCCGCGTGCTCCAGCACGCCCTTCCGCACGTCCTCGAGCGGCACCTTCCGCTGCCACCGGAACGACTCGCGCCCCTGGCGCGTCAGCCCGCAGTGGAGGTCCTTCGGGGGGGAGTCCACGAACGCGCGGACCGCGTCCTCGGTCGCCCCCTTCGCCAGCGGGTCGGCCGCGGCGCCGCCCGGGGCGTCGAGCGTCCCCGCCAGGTAGGCGTGCGCGGTCCCCTGCCAGACCGCGGCCCCGGCCTCGGTGTGCCCGCCGCACGACGCCGAGTAGACCGCATCGACCAGCGCGTCCCCGAAGAAGGCCATCTCGCCCCGCGTCGCCTCGACCGCCCTGCTGGTCCGCGGGTCCTCGCGCGACGACCCGCGGTACGCCTGGCAGTGCACGTCGCCGCAGACCATGTAGGGGTCCGCGGTGTGCCGCTGCCCGAGCTTCGCGAACAGCTCCGACCGCGCCGCGACCGCCTGGGCCTTCAGCGCCTCGGCCGGGGCGTCAACCCAGATCTCGGACGGCACCAGCCCCTTCAGCAGCGACTCCGCGTCGATCGCGTTCACGATGGCGAGCCGCCCGTCCCGGCCCGCGGTCAGGTGGATCTGCCCGCGGTACGACCGGTCCTCGCGGCCGTGCCAGGAGAAGCCGCGGCCGAACTCCACGTCGCGCACGCGCAGCAGCTTCCCCGGCGCGGCTGCGACCGCCACCATGCCCGGGAACGACATCGCCGCGTCCACGCCCTGGCAGGCGACCCTGACCACCCCGGAGGGCCGCTCCAGGACCTCCTCGAACAGCTCCACCGTGGCGACCCCGGTCCGGTTCGCGACCTCCTCGCGGCGGGCGCGCGCACCAGCCGCGTCGTCGAGCGGGACGTCCTCGACCAGGACGTGCGTCCGGTTGTCGAGCACGCGACCGAAGAAGCCGAACACGGAGCCGCGCTGGAACGTCTTGATCCTGAAACCCTTCTCCTCCCAGGCGGCCCGCTCCCGGCGGACCGCGTCCAGGTCGCGCGCGGGCACGCGGGCGAGCGCGATCCACCACCGGATGCGTGCGGGCCTGCCGGCGTCGAGCGTGGCCCGGCACTCGGCCCTGCCGGTCCCGGCGCGGACCGACGTCCCCCCCTCCCATTCCGGGAGGAACTCGACCGGGCCGTCGGACGAGAAGCGCACGAGGTCCACGTTCTCCATCAGCCCGACGTTCACGATCGGGACGTGGTCCGCGGTGAACAGGAACTTCGTCTGGTACAGCAGCGCGGTCCGGTCGCGGCGCGTGAAGTCCTCGCCCTCCTGGGCGGCGGCGAGGGCGGGCGCGATCAGGACGGCGGCCAGGGCGATCCGGCGGGTCATGCGGGCTCCTCGGGGGCGGCGCGGCGGCGGCGCACCAGCAGGTAGACGGGGACGCCGGCCGCGACGATCCCGAGGCCGGGCCAGGTGTAGCCCGGCTTCTCGACCAGCAGCACGCCCATCACGAAGACGCAGGCGGCTACGTACAGCGCGGGCAGGACCGGGTAGCCGGGCGCGCTGTAGTGACGCGGCAGGTCGGGCCGGGTGCGGCGCAGCCGGAACACGCCGGCCACGGACACGGCGTAGAACAGCAGCGCCGCGAAGATCACGTAGTCGAGCAGGTCGCCGTAGGTGCCGGACAACGCGAGCACCGCGGCCCACGCGCCCTGGACCCAGAGCCCCCAGGTCGGGACGCGCGTCCGCGGCGACAGGCGGCCGGCCGCGGAAAGGAACAGGCCGTCCGCGGCCATGGCGTAATAGAGCCGGGGCCCGGCCAGGACCATGCCGTTCAGGCACCCGAACGTCGAGACCATGACCAGGGCCGCCATCACGGCGGCGCCGGGGGGGCCGAGGACCGCGCGCATCAGGGCCGTGGCCACGCGGTCGTCCGGGGCGGCCGCGACCTCGGGCTGCGCGAGCACGTTCAGGTACGCGACGTTCGTGACGAGGTAGAGCGTCACCACCACGACCGTCCCGAGGACCAGGGCGCGCGGCACCGTGCGCTCGGGCGCGCGGACCTCGCCCGCGGCGAAGGTGACGTTGTTCCAGGCGTCCGCCGAGAACAGCGCGCCGACCAGGGCGACCGCGATCGCGACCGGCAGCCCGGACGCGGAGATGGGACCGTCCGCGCGGAAGGCGGCGGCGAAGTCGGAGGCGCGCAGGGCGCCGGCATCGGACGCGTGGGCGAGCCCGAGCGCCGTGACCCCGAGGAGCGTCGCCACCTTCAGGACCGTGAACACGTTCTGGACCGCCTTGCCCGCGGACAGCCCGAACGAGTTGTTCGCGGTCAGCGCGGCCAGGACCGCCACCGCGACCGCCTGCTGCGTGGTGACGCCGATCGCGACGCCGCCGGGCAGGTCGGGCAGGTAGAGGACGTATTCGGAAGCGGATATCGCCGGAACCAGGACGCCCAGGAACTTCGCGAACGCGACCGCGACCGCGGCGAGGGTCCCCGTCTGGATGACCAGGAAGAGCGTCCAGCCATACAGGAACGCGGGCGCCCGGCCGAACGCCTCGCGGAGGTAGACGTACTGCCCCCCCGCGGCCGGGAAGAGCGAGGCCAGCTCGCCGTAGGACGCGGCGCCGAGCACGGTCATCAGGCCGGCGACCGCCCAGACGACGAGCACCCAGAGCCCGCCGCCGACCTGCCGGGCGATGTCCGCGGAGACGATGAAGACCCCGCTGCCGATCATCGATCCCATGACGAGGTTCGCGGAGTCGAAGAGACCGAGGCCGCGGCGGAACCCGGGGGAGTCAGGCCGGTCCTGGGCGGGATCCAAGCGGTCGCCTCCGGACGGAAAGCGCAACGGCGCGGGAGAGATGATCCCCTACACGTTGACGCAAGTCAAAGACGTGCCGTACCATCCGGCAACCGTTCCGCGAGCCTGCCGGTGAAGAAGATCGAGGCGATCATCAAGCCGTTCAAGCTGGATGACGTCAAGGACGCGGTCATGCAGGCGGGGGTGCTCGGCATGACGGTGTCCGAGACGCGGGGGTTCGGGCGCTCGCTCGGCCGCCGCGAGGTCTACCGCGGCGCCGAGTACGTCGTGGACCTCGTCCCGAAGCTGAAGGTCGAGATCGTGGTGAACGACGACCTGGTCGACGCGGTGGTCGAGGCGATCCTGAAGTCGGCGTTCACCGGCAAGATCGGGGACGGCAAGGTGTTCGTGATCCCGGTGGAGGAGGCCGTGCGCATCCGGACGGGCGAGCGCGGCCCCCTGGCGATCTGAAGGAGGAGCGACATGACCCCGAGCGAAGTCCTCGAATTCGCCGACAAGAACGGTTGCCGGATGGTCGATCTGAAGTTCTCGGACCTGCCCGGCGTCTGGCAGCACTTCAGCGTGCCGATCCAGCAGCTCTCGGGGGACTCGTTCCAGGACGGGTTCGGGTTCGACGGGTCGTCGATCCGCGGGTTCCAGCAGATCCAGAACTCCGACATGCTGGTGATCCCGGACCCCGAGACCGCGGTGCTGGAGCCGTTCACCGAGGTGCCGACGCTGTCGCTGATCTGCAACGTCGTGGACCCGGTGACGCGGCTGCCGTACTCGCGCGACCCGCGCTTCATCGCGCGCAAGGCCGAGGCGTACCTGAAATCGACCGGCATCGGCGATATCGCGCACTTCGGGCCCGAGGCCGAGTTCTTCATCTTCGACGACGTGCGGTTCGACCAGGGCCGCCACTTCGGGTTCTACCACCTGGACTCGTCGGAGGGCCGCTGGAACTCGGGCCGCGACGAGGGCCCGAACCTCGGCTACAAGATCCGCTACAAGGAGGGGTACTTCCCGGTCCCGCCGACCGACTCGCTGCAGGACCTGCGCACCGAGATCGTGCTGACGCTCCAGGGGCTCGGGATCGACGTCGAGGCGCAGCACCACGAGGTCGCGAGCGCGGGCCAGTGCGAGGTGGACATGCGGTTCAGCCCGCTGACGCAGATGGGCGACCGGCTGATGTGGTTCAAGCACGTGATCAAGAACGTGGCGCGGCGGCGCGGCAAGACCGCGACGTTCATGCCGAAGCCGCTCTTCGAGGAGAACGGCAGCGGCATGCACTGCCACGTCAGCATCTGGAAGGCGGGCCAGAACCTCTTCTCCGGCAACCAGTACGCCGGGCTGTCCCAGATGGCCCTGCACTTCGCCGGGGGCATCCTGAGGCACGCGCCCGCGCTCTGCGCGATCACGAACCCGACGACGAACAGCTACAAGCGGCTCGTGCCGGGGTTCGAGGCGCCGGTGAACCTCGCGTACTCGTCGCGGAACCGATCCGCGGCCATCCGGATCCCGATGTACAGCGCGTCGCCGAAGTCGCGCCGGCTGGAGTTCCGGACCCCGGACCCGTCCTGCAACGGCTACATGGCGTTCGCGGCCATCCTGCTGGCGGGGCTCGACGGCGTCCAGCGCGAGATCGAGCCCGGGCCGCCGCTCGACAAGGACATCTACGGCCTGCCGCCGGAGGAGGCGAAGAAGGTCCCGCGCGCGCCCGGCGCGCTGACCGAGGCGCTCGACCGGCTCGAGGCGGACCACGACTTCCTGCTGGCGGGCGAGGTCTTCACCCCCGACCTGATCGAGAAGTGGATCGACTACAAGCGGGAGGCCGAGGCGCTCCAGGTGTCGATCCGGCCTCATCCGTACGAGTTCGCTTTGTACTTCGATATCTAGCCGGGCGGACTGAAGCCGCCCGGCTACCCTCGGATGAAGCCGACTCGCCCCGCCTGCGCCTTGGCCCGGCTCGACGGCAGTTCCCGGGGCTCGCGGCTTATCCTCGGCCCCCCGCTCTGGCGTGCGACCCGTACCCGAGCCCGTACCCGAGCCCCAACCCGTGCCCGTGCCCGAGCCCGTGCCCGCCGGTTCCCCACCCCGCCCGCTCCGGCCTCGGGCCGCGCACGCTCAGGGAGGTCGCGGCGTGTCGCGCGGCGCCACCGCGGCGCGGCCCGCCGTGATGAAGGGACGGCCGTGCGCGGGCGGGGGTCTCCCGGAAGGGATTGTGCGGGCGGGCTGCGCGGTGCCCGAACCCGTACCCGTGCCCGAGCCCGTGTCCGTGCCCGAGCCCGAGCCCGAGCCCGTGCCCGTACCCGACTCGCCCCCCCCCGGTACCACGCCGAGACATCTTGCGGTCGTCTGCTTTGCAGCCCGCGAACGGCCGACGTAGCATCGCGCGGGGAACGCGGTCCTCGCCCGGGGCCGCGGCGCCGAATGGCGAGCCCCCTTCATTCTTTGACAAGCCGGTTCGGATCGATCCGAGACAGCTCCGCCGGGGACGGTTCCGTTGCCGTGGCAGTTCCTGTCAGTCGCCGGGTGCTGGGGAACGTCCCGTCCTGTGACAATTCTTGTCAGTCGCCGGGTGCTGGGGAACGTCCCGTCCTGTGACAATTCTTGTCAGTCGCCGGTGCTGAAATTTGTCCATGCGCGGTGGGCGTCGCGGTTCGATCACGAGGGATCCCCAATGCGGACGCGGAGATTGCGACTGGCACACCGGTTGCATCTGGTGGCTTTCGCGGACGGGACGCCTCGGGAGAGAGCGGGCGTTCGAGGAATGAAGGGGCCCGGGGGCAACGGGCAGGGGCTGAGGTTTTACAAGAGGAGGTTCGAGATGCTGGGCAAGATGAGACGGTTCGGGTTCAAGGGCTTCACGCTGGTCGAGTTGATGGTCGTCGTGGCCATCCTCGGCATCCTCGCGGTCATCGCGGTGCCGGCGTTCATCAAGTACATGCGGCGCGCGAAGACCACGGAGGCGATCGACGAGCTGGACAAGATCTACAAGGGCGCGGCGTACTACTACACCGCCCCGCACGTCGCGGCGAACGGCTCGCGCATCTTCTGCCAGTTCCCGACGACCCAGGGCCTGACCCCGGCCGATGACTGCTGCAAGACGCCGGACGCCAACCACGACGGCCGCTGCGACAGCAACACCGGCCTGTGGACCACCCCCTCCTGGTCGGCGCTGACCTTCCAGATCAACGACGAGGTGTACTTCCAGTACTCCTTCCAGTCGAACGGGTCGGTCCGCAACTCGGCGCAGGCGACCGCGAACGCGCACGCCGACCTCGATTGCGACACGACCTACTCGACCTTCCAGCGGCTGATGTTCGGTGATCCGTCGGCCGCCACGCAGTACGTCGAGTGCGCGCAGATCGGCGCCTCCGCGTTCTTCGTGGACAACGAGACCGAGTAACCCTCTTCCTTCCACCGGCACGCGAGGGCGCCGCAAGGCGCCCTCTGCGTTTGTGGACCTCCCCGGTTCGGTTCCCTTTCCCCTGGACTTGCCCACCCGGCACGGTGCAAACTATCCGCGCCGTCTGTCGCGGCGGAGGCCACGGTGAAGATCGCGGTCGTCGGCGGGGGATCGAAACACACCCCGGAGCTGTTCGAGGGACTCGTCGCGAACGCGGCGGCGCTCGCGGTCTCCGAGGTCGTGCTCCACGACATCGACCCGTCCCGGCTCGATCCGGTGCACGGCTTCTGCCGGCGCATGGCGGACCACGCGGGGGCGCGGTTCGCGACCATCTCGACGCTCGACCTCGCGGACGCGGTCGCGGGCGCGACGTTCGTGGTCACGCAGGTCCGCGTCGGCGGCCAGCAGGCCCGCCACCGGGACGAGTCCATGCCGCTCCGCCACGGGCTGCTCGGCCAGGAGACCACGGGCGCGGGGGGCTTCGCGAAGGCCGTGCGCACCATCCCGGCCATCCTCGAGGTCGCCGCGGCCGTCCGCGCGCACGCGCCCGGCGCCTGGGTGGTCAACTTCACGAACCCGTCCGGCATCGTGACCGAGGCCCTCCTGCGTCACGGCGGGGTGCGCGGGGTCGGCCTGTGCAACATCCCGATCACGATGCGGTTGGAGGCCGCCGCCGCGCTCGGCCTGGACGCGGACGCGGTCGAGCTGGACTACGCCGGGCTGAACCACCTGGGCTGGGTCCGCGGCATCCGGATCGGCGGCGAGGACGTCACCGGCCCGATCCTCGCGGCGCTCGCCTCGGGAGGCGGCCCGAGGAACGTGCCCGACATGGACTTCGGGCCCGACCTGTTCGGGGCGATCCGCGCGGTGCCCTCGCCCTACCTGCGCTACTTCTACGCGACCGAGGAGGTCGTCTCCGAGCTTGCCGCGCGGGGCCGCACCCGCGCCCAGGACGTGATGGACCTGGAGGAGCGGCTGTTCGCGATCTACCGCGACCCCGCGCAGCACGAGAAGCCGGCCCTGCTCGCGGAGCGGGGGGGCGCCTGGTACTCGCGGGTCGCGGTGTCCGTCATGCTCGGCCTGCTGTCGGACGCGCCGCGCCGCGAGGTGGTGAACACGCTGAATCGCGGCGCCATCCCCGGCCTGCCGGACGACGCGGCGGTCGAGGTCCCGGCGGAGGTCTCGCGCGCCGGCGTGCGGCCGCTCCCGGTCGAGCCGCTCCCCGAGGAGGTGTTCGGGCTCGTTCGGCAGGTCAAGTCGTACGAGCGGCTGACGGTCGAGGCGGCGATGACGCGGTCGCGGGCGAAGGCGCTCGCGGCGCTGCTCGCGAACCCGCTGGTCCGGACGTTGTCTAAGGCACGCGCGGTCCTGGCCGACATGGAGGCGGCCGGGGACTTCGTGCCTGCGTCGTAGAAGGAGGAACCGTGGACAAGCTCGCCCTGTTCGGTGGCACCAAGGTCCGAAGCACGCCGTTCACGCCGTGGCCCCAGTTCGACGACCGCGAGCGGAAGTACGTGATGGACGCGCTCGAGTCGCGGCGCTGGGGCGGCTACCCGTTCCCGAGCCCGCGCGCGCTCGAGTTCGGCCGGCGGTTCGCGGAGTACCACGGCGCGCGGTACGGCATCCCCGCGGCGAACGGGACCGTGACGCTCGAGATCGCGCTCCGCGCGGCGGGCATCAAGGCGGGGGACGAGGTGATCGTGCCCTGCTACACGTTCATGGCGACGGCCTCGTGCGCGGTCCACCTGAACGCGGTGCCGGTCTTCACGGACGTGGAGGCGCGGAGCTGGTGCATGGATCCCGCGGGCGTCGAGGCCGCGATCACCCCGAAGACGAAGGCCATCATCCCGGTCCACCTCGGGCACCAGATGACCGACATGGACCGCATCCTCGAGATCGCGAAGAGGCACGGGCTCGTGGTCATCGAGGACTGCGCGCACTCGCACGGCGGCCAGTGGCGCGGCAAGGGCGTGGGCAGCATGGGCGACTTCGGGTCGTTCAGCTTCCAGTCGTCCAAGCTGATGACGTCCGGCGAGGGCGGCGCGATCCTCTGCAACGACGACACGTACCGCGCCAAGGTCATGTCGCTCGTCAACTGCGGCCGCAAGGAGCCGGGGTACGACGGCTTCGACGAGCAGCTCTTCGGGTGGAACTTCCGGCTGTCCGAGCTGCAGATCGCGGTGCTCATGGGCCAGATGGACCGGCTGGACGAGGTCACGCGCAAGCGCGCCGAGATGCTCGCGTACTTCCGCGAGACCCTGCACGCGAACGTCGCCGGCCTCCGCGTGCTCGACACCGACCCCCGCGTGACCCGGCAGCACGCGTACCAGACCCTGATGCGCTTCGATTCCGCTGCGTTCGCCGGGATCCACCGCGACCGCTTCCTCCAGGCGCTGGAGGCCGAGGGCGTGGACCTCGACGGGACGTTCTACGTGCCGCTGTACCAGATCCCGATCTTCAACGCGCGGTCGGACGAGTGGCCGGCCCTGCGCGAGCGGTACGGGGAGGGGATCCTGGAAGGCGGCCGGAGCATCTCGTGCCCGGTCGCGGAGAAGGCCGCGTACGAGGAGGCGGTGTGGATGCACTACCCGCACCTGTCCGGCTCGCGGGCGGACGTGGACGACATCGTGACGGCGATCGCGAAGGTGCAGCGACACGCGGCGGAGCTTGCGTAGGGGCGAGCGGCGAGCTCGGGCTGGGGTTCGGGTACGGGAGAGGGGAGGCCGTGATGGACAGGATCGGGTTCGGCATCGTGGGATCGGGGTTCATCGCGAAGGTGCACCTGGACTCGCTCCGGACCGTGCCGGGCGTCGAGGTCGTCGCGATCGCGGACGTGGACACGCTCCGGGGGCAGGCGTTCGCCGAGGAGAACGGGATCCCGAAGACCTATCCGTCCCACGCGGCCATGCTCCAGGACCCGGACGTGAACGCGGTCGTGATCGGCGTGCCGAACTGCTACCACGCGCGCATCGCGATGGACTGCTTCGCGGCGGGGCGCCACGTGGTGTGCGAGAAGCCGCTCGCGCTGACGCTCGAGGACGCGCGGGCCATGATCGCGGCCGCGCGGAAGGCGGGCGTGGTCCTCGCGTACGCCGAGGAGCTGTGCTTCATCCCGAAGTTCGTGAAGGCGAAGAAGCTGATGGAATCCGGGGGGATCGGCAGGCCCTACCTGGTGCGCCAGTGCGAGAAGCACGCGGGACCCTACTCGCCGTGGTTCTGGAAGGAGGAGGAGGCGGGCGGCGGGATCCTGATGGACATGGGCTGCCACGCGATCGAGTGCATCCGCTGGGTGGTCGGCAAGAAGCGCGTGAAGTCCGTCCTCGCGCACATGGGCACGTACCTCCACGGCGAGATCACGCGCGAGGAGGACCACGTCCTGATCGTGATGGAGTTCGAGGACGGCACCGTGGGCCAGGCGGAGTCGTCCTGGGCCTTGAAGGGCGGCATGGATTCGACGCTCGAGGTCTTCGGGACCGAGGGCGTCGTCTTTGCGGACCTCCTCAAGGGCATGGGACTGAAGGCGTTCTCCGAGAACGGGTTCCCGGACATGTGGGAGCCGTCCAAGGGCTGGGTGCACCCCGACTTCGACTGGCTCTGGAACAACGGGTACCCGCAGGAGGACGCGCACTTCGTCGAGTGCATGCGGACCGGCGCGACGCCGATCGAGTCCGGCGAGGACGGCCTGGACGTGCTGGAGATCATGCTCGCGGCCTACCACAGCGCGGGGATCGGCCGGAAGGTGATGCTCCCGTTCCGGCCCGCCGGGGTGCGCGTGCCGGTCGACCTGTGGCTGAACCCGCGGCCGGACCTCGGCGCCGGGCCGATCCCGGAGGCGACCGCCCCCGCGTCCGCGGACGGGGCGACCGCGCCCGCCTGACCCCCCGCACGGGAGGGATCGAACGGACGACCTCGCCGCCGGGCTCGCCGTCGCGCTCGCCGCCGTCGCGTTCGCAGGCGGCTGGGCGTGGCCCGCCTGGGTGGCCGCGGTGCGCGCGGCCGGGCCGGACGCGCCGCCGCGGACCCGCCTCGCCGCCGCGATCGTGATCGCCTGGGCAGGCGGCTACGTCGCCTTCCGGGTGCTCGGCGCGCTGTCGCTGTTCCACCCGGTCGTCGCGCTGGCGATCGCGATGCCTCTTGCAGTCGCGACACTGCACCCGCGCATTCGCGGACCCGCGTGGCAGGCGCTCCGCGCCGACGCGCGCGCCGCGACCCACGCGGTCCGCGAGGCAGGCACCCCGCTCCGGGTCGCCATGGCGGCCACGAGCGCCATCGCCCTGGCAAGACTGGTCCGGGGCCTGTCCGCCCCGCCGCTCGCGTTCGACGCCCTGACCTACCACCTTGCCCGGGCCGCCACGTGGGTGCGGCACGGCGACCTGACCGCGTTCGCGGCCCCTGACGCCTGGCGCTACTGCGCGCGCTACCCCGACGCGGGCGACTCGCTGTGGGCCTGGGCCCTGCTGCCCGGCTCGAGCGACGCCATGGTTCCGCTCGCAAGCGCCGCGACGTGGGCCGCGACCCTTGCCGGGGGGTACGTGGCCGCGCGCGCGCTCGGCGGCACGCGACGCTCGTCCATCGCCACGGCCCTGTGCGTCGGCACCCTTCCCCCGGTCCTCCAGGCGATGACGGCCGCGTACGTGGACCTGCCCGCGCTCGCCCTGCTGCTGCTCGGGATCGGGCTTGCCGGACGCCACGCCGCCCTCGCGGTGCTCGCGCTCGCGCTGGCCGCTGCGACGCGTGCCGCCGGGCTGCCGTGGCTCGCGATCGGACTCGCTGCCCTCGCCCGACCGCGCAACGCGGTCGCGTGCGTCGCCGCCGCGGCGATCGCCCTGCCCACCTACCTCGACACGTGGATCGCGACCGGCAACCCGTTGTATCCGCTACCGCTCTCCGTGGCGGGCGTCGAGGTCTTCGCGGGCAGCCCCGAGTTCCTCGCCGTCCACTCCGGCGCGGCCACCGGCATGGAGGCATCGGCCTGGACGGTGCTCGCGGCGCTGTTCGTCCCGACGGGCCTGCCTCACCTGAACCTCGGGCCGTCGATGCCGCTGCTCGCGGGCCTGGGCATCGCCGGCGCGCTCGGGGCGTGGCGCCCGGGGCGGCGGGCCGCCGTCGCCATCGCCGTGGCCGGGGCCGCGGTCACGGTCGCCGCCCAGTTGTCGGGGGAGGTCCGGGGCTTCCTGGTCGTGCCGTGGTGGCTCGACAAGGTGGGGCGCTTCCTCCTGCCCGCTGCCGCGGCGCTGATCGTTCTGGCAGCCCCGCTGGACGGCCGGATCGCGGCGGGCATCCGCGTCGTCGCGATCGGGACCGGCCTGGCGCTCGGCCTGCCGCTCGGCTGGTCGGGCGCGGACGTGCCGGGCGTCCTGCTCGCGGCGGCGTGCCTGGTCCCGGCGGCGGTCCTGGTCGCGATCGGGCCGGCGCGGAGGTGGGTCCCGGCGGCCGTCGTCGTCGCGCTCGCCGTCGTGCCCGCGATCCGCTCGGCCTCGCGCTACCCGACGTGGGCCGCCGCGGCCAGGGGCGACGCATGGGACCTCCACCCCGCCAGCCGCAGTTCGCTGTCCGCGTGGCCGTCGTGGCAGGCGCTCGACGGGCCGGAGGGGCGGCGGGTCGCCCTGACCGCGGGCTTCGACGGCGTCGGCCACAACTGGTACACATGGCCCTGGTTCGGGTCGCGCCTCCAGAACGACGTCTTCCACGTGCCGGCCACGCGGGGGGGGGAGATCCCCGACTACGCGTTCAGCGACGCGACGGCTCCGAAGCTCGACCGCGACGCGTGGATCGAGCGGCTGCTCGCGACTCGCGCGGACGTCCTGGTTGCGCTCGACCCTCCCCCGCCCGAGCGGGCCTGGGCGGAGTCCATGCCGGAGGTCTTCCGTCCGCTGGCCGAGGGACCATGGGGGCGAGCGTGGTCCGTCGATCGGGCGGGGCGGGGCTCCGGCGGCTCGATCTCGAAGCCTGGAGGCCGCTTCGGACCGCCTCCGAAACCGCTTTCCTTGGGTCCGTGATTGTGGTACTAGTCGTCGCTGACTCGCGTGGGGAGTCCAATGGACCCGAGGAACCGGCCGGGCGGGCATTTCGGAAGGGCGCCCGGCGAGGAGCGGCACCAGGGCAAGCGCAAGTCCCGCACCATCGCCGCGCGACGCCTGAAGAACGTCGACCTGTCCGACGGCATCGAGATCGACGAGGAGCTGGAGAGGGAGCTGCAGGAGATGCGGCCCAAGCGCAGGTCCGACTGCCAGGGCGGGCCGAGGCCGTGCCCCTGGGTAAGTTGCAAGTACCACCTGTACCTGGACATCAATCCCCGCACGGGTTCGATCAAGCTGAACTTCCCGGACGTGAAGCCCTGGGAGATGACCGACTCCTGCGTCCTGGACATCGCGGACCGCGGCCCGGTGACGCTCGAGGACGTTGGCCGCATCATGAACCTCACGCGCGAGCGCATCCGCCAGCTCGAGGCGTCCGCATCCGAGCGGATCCGGTCCACCCGCCTCGCGGTCGAGTACCGCACGTATTCGCTGGAGAAGCGGGACTCCTGACACGGGAGGCGGCCCCGATCGGGCAGCGCACCCCCCGTCACTTCGTCCTGCGGGGGCGACCCGGGCCGCGGCGCACCGGAGCATCCGCCTGGGCGGGCTTCGGAGCGGGCGTCGGCGCCGGCTTCGGAGCGGGCGTCGGCGCCGGCTTCGGGGGGGGAGGCGGCTCCGGCGCGGCGGTCGCCTCGCTGCGGGAGCGGGACAGCTCGTGGCGAAGTCGCGAGACCTCGGACTCCAGGTCGCGGACCACGTTGCGAAGCGAGGACAGCTCGTCGCGGGTGACCAGCTCGAGCGTGCGCGCCACGAGCTTGACCTGCGCCTCGATGTTCTCGCGCATGTCCGCCTGGAGGTTCAGCGCCTGGGTCAGGAGGTTCTGGACGCGCTCGTCCGCCAGCACGCGAAGCGCGATCGGCGAGAAGCGCTCCAGGACCGCCTTCATGACCACGTCGCGCCAGAGGTCGACCACCATGGGGGGCTCCATTCAAACGGCTGAGGCATGATCGGACGGGAGCGGGGGGAAGTCAATGGCGGGTGCGCCGCGGACCCTACACGCAGACGCCCTGGCAGTCCTGGGAGCAGCCCTCGGGGGAGCACATCGTGGGGCAGGCGATCATGCACTTCTGGCCGGCCGCGCACTCGGCGTCGCCCTTGCAGCCTTCGGACGGCACGGGGACGCACTCGAAGGCGACCACGCAGGACATCATGCAGGCGGGCTCGGCATAGACGCACGGGGGGCACTCGAACTTCTCGACGCAGACCTGGCCGGCCGGGCAGGCGACGCCGTCGCCGCAGGTCGCGGCCCTGGGCACGCACTGGCCGTAGCACTCGGCATCGACGCACGGCGGAGCGGGCATGAACCCGGCGCCGGACGGGTCGGTCGGGGTGGCGCCGCCGCCGCACGGCGGGCAGAGCTTCTCGCACGCCCAGCCCTCGCCGCAGTCCGCGTCCGAGGAGCAGCCCTGCTGCTTCGGCACGCACTGGCCGAGGCACTCCTCCTTGCAGCCGCCGTTCGGGTCGCACACGCCCGTGCAGAAGACCTGGCAGACCTCGCCGGCCGCGCACGCGGTGTCGTCCATGCAGCCGCTCTGGGCGTCCGGGGTGCAGAGCCCGAGGTAGCCTTCGTTGCAGGGAAGGCACGCGGGCTTGGCGGCGCCGTCCGCGCGCGCGCCGCACTCCATCGTGCAGAACACCAGTTCGCAGTGGAAACCGGGGCCGCACTCGACGTCGGCGTTGCACCGGACCGGCTGGGTCGTCGGGATGCACTGGCCGAAGCAGCCGCCCATGCAGTCGGCGCCAGGGGCGCAATCGACGCACATCATCCGGCACTCGAACCCGGCCGGGCAGGGCTGGTCCGGGCCGCAGCCGGACTGCTTCGGGACGCACTCGCCGAAGCAGGCCTCGGTGCACCCGCCGCCCGCGGAGCAGCCGCCCATGCACTGGATCCGGCACTCCATGCCCGGGTCGCACTGGGAGTCGTCGTAGCACCCCTCGACCGGCTTCGGGACGCACTCGCCGAGCCACCCGTCGTTGCACGGCGGCATCGGCCCGCACCCGCCCTTGCGGTCGGGGAAGCACATGTCGGAGTCGTACTGCGCGCAGTAGACCGGCTCGCACACGTAGCCGGCCGGGCAGTCGGTGCCGGCGTTGCACTTGCCGGGCACGATCACGTCCACGCACTGGCCGAAGCACTGGCCGGTGCACTCGGGCGCCCGGAAGGCCGGGTCCGCGCGGTCGGACGCGCCGCCGTGCGGGGTCGGGCACGCCTCGGTGCAGAGCCACTCGCAGCGCTGCCCCTTGCCGCAGTCCATGTCGGACGAGCAGCCCTTCTGGATCGGCACGCACTGGCCGAAGCACTCCTCGAAGCAGCCGCCCATCGGCTCGCAGGCGCCCATGCAGACCGTCTCACACCGGTGGTCGGGGGGGCAGTCGGCGTCGGCGAGGCAGCCGTTGATGGGGTCGGTCACGCACTGGCCGATCCAGCCGTCGTTGCAGGGCAGGCAGCCGCCCTTGCCGTCCGGCCGGCACATCATGTCGCAGTAGACCGGCTCGCAGTGCTGGCCGGGGAGGCAGTCGCCGTCCGCGTTGCAGCCCTTCGGGGGCGGCGGGATCGGGACGCACTGGACCATGCACTCGCCGCACGGCGGGGCGATCTGCTCGGGGACCGCGGGGTCGGCCATGGCGCCCGCGGCCTTGTCGGCGGCCTCGCCGGCGCACGCCGAGCAGAGGACCTGGCACTCGGTCCCGGCCGGACACTTCACGACGTCGCAGGACGGCTCCGCGGGCACGCACTCGCCCCTGCACTCCTGCTTGCACGCCACGTCCGTCGCGCCTTCCGGCGCGAACGCGTCGCACCAGCCCATGCAGAACTGCTGGCAGCGCTTGCCGGGCCCGCAGTCCGCGTCGGACTTGCAGCCGTCCTTCGGCGCGGGCACGCACTGGCCCATCCTGCCGCCGTTGCAGGGCAGGCAGCCGCCGATGCCGTCGGGGGCGCACATCGCCGGGCACATGACCGGCTCGCAGACGAAGCCCTCGCCGCACTCCTTGTCGTAGTCGCAGCCCGGCGGGTCCGCCACGCACCGGCCGATGCACTCGCCGCCGAGGCACTTCGGGGGCGGCTCGTAGGCGGGCGCGCCGGCGGCGCGGTCGGAGCCGGCCTCGGCGGGCATCGTCGGGTCCGCGCACTTCGCGCACGCGACCTCGCAGTGGAAGCCCTTGCCGCACTCCGCATCCGACGTGCAGTCCGTCTTCGCGGGCACGCACACGGCCTCGCACGCCACGTCGATGCACTTGTTCGTCGAGACGTCGCAGAGCCCGGTGCACAGCTCGAGGCACTCCTCGCCGGCCGCGCACTTGACCGCGTCGCAGCCGGTCGGGGGCTTCGGCAGGCACTGGCCCGCGTGGCCGGCGTTGCACGGCAGGCACTTGCCGTTCGGGTCGGGCATGCACCTGTCCGCGCAGTAGACCGCGGAGCACTGGAAGTCGGAGCCGCAGTCCGTGTCCGAGTCGCAGTACTTCAGCTCGAACGTCCGGAGGCCGGGCTTCTCCTCGCCCCCTCCGCCCTCCGTCCCGCACGCCGCGAGACCGAGGGCGCCCGCACAGAGACACGCCGTCAGGAACTTCGTTGCCGTCGTCTTCATCGTCCCCTCCTCTCCAATCCGCCCGGACATCCCCGGACTGCCTTCTTCCGTTTGCACGGATGATGCCAGCCGGATCCTACCGGGGTTTCGCGGAGTTGTACAAACCCACCGCAACGCCGGAACCCTGGCCCATGACATGCTTGTCGCGCCCGCTCCGTTGACGACCGCCCGGGAGCGGTTACAATCCCGAGCGACCTTGCAGACGACGGCAACAACATCGAGGAGCGGAGCATGGCCAGGGAGTTGAGGATCGGGATCAACGGGTTCGGGCGCATCGGGCGCCTGGTCGCGCGCGCGGCGATCGCGCGGGGGCACAAGGTCCTGGCGCTGAACGACCTGGTCGACCCGAAGGACTTCGCCAAGGGAGTGATGTTCAACGCGAAGCTGTTCCAGTGGGACTCGACGCACGGGCGGTGGCCGGGGAAGGTCGAGGCGACGGACACGCAGATCGTGGTGGACGGCCAGGGCATCGACGTGCACTCGGCCAGGTCGCCCGCCGAGATCCCGTGGGACCGGTACGACCTCGACTTCGTCGTCGAGTCCACGGGCGTGTTCCGCAAGCGCGAGCAGATCGAGGAGCACCTGAAGCGCAACGTGAAGAAGGCGCTGCTGACCGTGCCGCCGAAGGACTCGGTCGACGCGCTGATCGTGCTCGGCGTGAACGACGCGGCCCTGAAGGCCGAGCACCGGCTGATCTCGAACGCCTCGTGCACCACCAACTGCCTCGCGCCCGTCGTGAAGGTGCTCCACGAGGCGTTCGGCGTGGTGCGCGGCATGATGACGACCGTGCACGCCTACACGAACGACCAGCGCATCCTGGACCAGATCCACAAGGAGGACCTCCGGCGCGCCCGCAGCGCCGCGGTCAACCTGATCCCGACCAGCACCGGCGCCGCGAAGACGATCGGCAAGATCATCCCGGAGCTGGAAGGACGGCTGGACGGCATCTCGATCCGCGCGCCCGTGCAGGACGGGTCCATCGTCGACTTCGTGTGCGAGCTGGAGCGCATCCAGGTCCGCGACCCGAAGGAGATGAAGAAGGAGATCAACGCGGCGATGAAGGCCGCGGCCGAGGGCGCGCTCGAGGGCATCCTCGAGTACTCCGAGGACGAGCTGGTCTCGACCGACATCATCCACAACCCCCACTCGTCGATCTTCGATTCCAGGCAGACCATGGTGATGCCGAACAGCCGCATGGTGAAGGTCCTGGCCTGGTACGACAACGAGTGGGGCTACTCGAGCCGCTGCGTGGACCTGATGGAGCGTGCCGCGGCGCTGTAGGCGGGGCGACCTCACCCCCCGAACGCGAACAGCACCGCCCCCTCCCCTGCCCCCGCCACGCCGTCGCGCAGCATCGCGGGCAGCGCCGCGCGCACGGACGCGTGGATCGGCCGGCCGGGCCGCAGCGAGGGCGAGTCGGGCCGCCCGCCGTCCGCGTCCGACGTGACCACGCCGCCGTCCGGGTACAGCCGCGCGTCGCGGGCGAGCAGGCGGGCCGCGGAGCCGTCCAGGAACGGGTGGACGGCGGGCAGGGCGACCGCGAGCACGCGGCGCGCGAGGTCGAGCGACGGCCCGCAGTCGAAGCGGCACGGGACGTGCGGCACCAGGGTCACGGGCGAGAGCGGGTCGAGGCAGTCCAGCTCCCAGCGAAACGCGCGCGATCGGGCGTGCGCGGCGCGCAGCAGGTCGGCCGTGGTCGCGAGGCGGCCGGCCTCGACGAACGCCTCGACGCAGCAGTCCGGGTATCCGAGCGCCCGGCCGATGCGCCGGGCGAACTCGTCCGGCTGCATGGCCCCGGACCCGCGGCCCGCGGCGAACGCGCGCTCGACGCCGGCCGCCTCGCGGACCGCGACGGGGTCGCGCGAGAGGAAGACGTGGGCGGCCGAGGGCGCGCCGGTCGCGCCGGGGTCGAGGTCCGGGGGCGCCTCCTCGGGGGGGATCACCTCCGCGTGGAGCCCGAGACGCCGGATCAGGTCGGCCTGCCTCTCCGCCCGCCCCGCGGGGACCACGACGCGGCCGCAAGGCCGGACCCCGGTCGCGACCGCGGCCAGGTGGACGCGCCCGGACAGCCGGGTCGGGAGGTGGACACGGGCGAGCAGGCCTTCCGGGGACCGCTCGACCTCCGCCGCCTCGCCCGTCCCGAACGCGCGTATCGTCTCCCGCCGCGCCTCGCCCCGGCCGCCGGCATGCCGGAACGCGGCGAGCGGCACGCCGTCGCAGGCAAGGAGCAGCGAGCAGCGGTCGCACGGGGCGAAGTAGGCTCGCCCCGGGTCCTCGGTCGGCAGGTCGAGGGCGGGCCCTGGGCCGGACGCGGTCCACGCGTTCGACACGACGCGGTCGGGCGACAGGCCCGGGACGAGGCAGAGCGGCGCGCCGCGGACGGCCGCGAGCCGGAAGCCGGAAGGGACGGCGCGCGCGGCGGGCAGGACGACCTCGTCCGCGGCGCACGGGTTCCCGGTGCCGGACGATGCCACGGCGACGTGCCTCAGGCGGCCCTCGGTGCGCAACGCCGCGATCGCGCCCCAGTCGCCGTCGCCGGGCAGCGCCGCCTCGACCTCGTCGAGTCCCGCCTCGACGGCGCGGAGCAGCGGCGCCTCGCGGAGGTCGGCCGCGGGCGCGCGCAGGCGGATGCGCGCGAAGCCGGCGGCCCGGGCGGCGCGGATCACGGCAATCGGAGGATCCGCGGCCGCGCCCGGCCACGCGAGGACCAGCCGGTGCCTCCGGTCCCGGGGCACCCGCGCGACGACCGCGGCGGGGTCGCCCGGCGGGACCACGTCGAGCACGGTGTCGAGCCGCGGCGCCATCAGTTCATCTCGGCCTCGGCCGCCTTGGCCGCCCGCATGCGCTCCAGCTCCTCCTGGATCGCCCACGCCTGGGCCTTGAGCGCCGCCCTGCCCTTCTTGCGGCGGTACGCCCACAGGAACAGCCCGGTGATCAGGATCCAGAGGAACGCGGTCCCGGTCAGGAGCACGATCCACGACGACCACGGGTCGATGGTGCGCTCGAAGGCGCGCCAGCGGGATTCGACCGACCCGCCGAACACGTCCGCGAACGCGAGGTCGAACGGCATGCCGTTGCGCACCTGACGGACCAGATCGCGGATGCCGTCGATGCCGTGGCTCTTGTGCAGGAAGCGCAGGAACATCATGGACTCGGCGTACGCGAGGTGCACCGCCGGGGGGGCCGCGGGGAAGCCGTCCGAGAGCGCCTCGGGGCCGAGGAACGAGCCGGTCGCGGCCGCGTTCATCAGCGTCTTCAGGCGCTCGCCGAGGTCCTCGGAGGCGACGAGCATCGCGAACCCCTCGTGGAACCAGCGCGGCACGCGGCGGCCGTTCAGCGCGGTGTCGAGATAGAGGTGCGCCAGCTCGTGCACGAACACGTCGGACGAGTGGAAGACCTCGTTCCCGCGGGCGGACATGACCACGAGGTCGCGGTCCGACATCGCGAGCCCCGCGACCCACTCGCGCACCGGCCGGCCCGCGCCCGCCATCTCCTCCATACGCTCGTCGGTGCTCGCGATCCGGACCTCGATCACGCGGTCGTCCGGCACGCCGAGGTAGCCCAGGACGAAGCGGCGCTTGTCTTCCGCGATCCCGGCGAGGCGCTCGGCGAGGCCGGAGGCGCCGTCGTCGGGGACGAAGCGGAAGTGCGGGGTGGCGATGGGGGGGGAGGCGGCGAGGGCCGGGGGGGGGAGGAGAGACAGGAACAGGGACGGGAGCAGGGGCAGGGGCAGGGACAGGCGGGTACGGACACGGGCACGGGCACGGGGACCGGGGATGGGGTGCGCGGGGTAGATCATTCGGGCCGCTGCCAGAACATGTTGAATCTCGACGACGAGACCTCCAGCAGGAACCCGAAGTGGAACGCGATCCGGCCGCTGTCGTCCGCGAGCCCGATCGGCGGGTTCGGGAAGGGGCCGGCCTCGCGGAATGCCCGCATGGCCTCCTGGTCCAGGAACGGCAGGCCCGACTGCTTCGCGACGTCGAGCCGCGAGACGCGCCCGTCGGCGTCCAGCACCACGTTCAACACGGTCAGGCGGTCCCGGCTGCCGTAGACCTTCCCGTACGGGTCGCGGGCGCGGTACATGTCGCCCGGGTTCCACTCGTCGCGCACGCGCTCCTTCACGCGCTGGAAGAAGTCGAAGTACTTGAAGCTGCGGGAGTTCACGAGCGTCGTGTCGCCTTCGTCCGGCACCCCGAGCATCGCGTCGTCGGACACGTACCCGCCGGCCAACCCCTTCATGTTGCGGGCCGCGGCCCGGCCGCCGCCGTCGACGGTCGGCAGGAGCAGCCTGTCCATGCCGCCCATGCCGCGCAGGGTCGGCTCGCCGCCCTCCCCCGGCTGGCCCGCGGTCCGCCCGCGCTCCGGCAGGCGCACGCCCGCGCCCTCCCTGGCGTCCCCGGCCGGCTTCCGCGCGACCTGCTTCCCGGGCGCCGCGGGTCTCGGGGCCTCGGCCGGCTCCGGCGCGGGCGCCGGGGCGGGCGCGGGCGCGGCGGCAGGGCGCTTGCGACCCCGGTCCCGCGCCTTGACCTCGCGATCCACGGCCGTGTTCCAGCGGCTCAGGAAGCGGGCGTCCGGCGGGGGAAGGCGCTCCACGTCCGGCTTCGGGATGTCGACCACCTGCCCGTCCAGGTCGGGCTTCCTCGGCGTCCCGGACGCGAGGCCCGCCGCGGGCTTGTCCCTGACAGAGAACGTCACCCAATCCTTTGCGGGGGGCGGGGCGTCGCTCCGCCGCTCCCCCCAGCCGAGGACCACCAGCAGGATCGCGACGGCCGCGTGCGCGCCCACGGACACGGCGACGCCGATGCCGTCGCGCTGGCCGTTCGTGAAATCCCACCGGTGCATCACGGAACCCCGGCGAGCCCGAGGGGGCCCGCCTCACATCGGCTTCGGCGAGTGCTCGACCGCCGCGGCGAAGTTCTTCACCCCCGCCGACCGGAGCGTGTCGATCACCTCCATCACGCGCCCGTACTCGACCGTCCTGTCGCCGTCGACCACCGCCTGCACGTCCGGGTTCGCGGCGACCACCGGCGGCACGCGCTCGCGCAGCATGTCGAGCGTCACCGTGTCGCCGTTCAGCAGGAGCCCCCCGCCCGGCGACAGCACGATCGACAGCGTCGAGGCCTCCACGTCCTGGCCGGTCGCGGCCTCCGGCAGGTTCACGGGGATCGCCCGCCGCGCGATGTAGGTGGCCGTCACCATGAAGATGATCAGCAGCACCAGCATGATGTCGACCATGGGGGTCACGTTGATCTCGGTGATGATGCCCCCTCCGGTCTTGTTCAGGTCCGTTGCCGCCACGCCGCAATCCTCCGAATCCCGGGACCCTGCCGATACTATCGTTCCCGACGGCTCCCGGGTCAAGGAACGCCGGGGCCCGAATCCCTGTACAATGAGCCCGGCCCCGGCCTTCCACGGAGAGCAGTAATGCCCGATTCCCCGCCCCTCGTGCCCCCGCTTCGCCGCGACCTGACCTGGGAGGAAGGCGCGGACGGCGTGGTGCGGCTCGCGGATCCCCGCGCCGGACGCAAGCTGAAGGTGGACGAGCGCGGGCGGCAGATCGCGATGCTGCTGGACCGGCTCCAGACCGCGGACGAGCTGGCGGCCCGGATCGCGGCGACCGGGCGCGGAATCGCGGAAGAGGCGCTCGCGCGCGTTCTGGCGGCGTTCGACGGGCTCGGGCTGCTCGACACGTCCGAGACGCTCGGCGTGGCGGATCGCATGGCGCGGGTCGAGGCGGACTGGAAGGCGGACCCGGCGCGCGTGCCGATCGTGGTCCCGCCGGACCTGCGGTTCGAGTGCCGCGCCTGCGGCTCCTGCTGCCTCGGCGCGAACATCGGCCCGGTCACGGACGACGTCATGCAGGGTCTGAACCCGGCCCGCCGCAAGGAGCTGAAGCGCGCGTACGCCGGGCGGAAGGGCCTGTTCTTCTCGATGGTTCCGGACGGCGGAGACGACGAGATCCTGGTCTGCCAGTCGCGCAACGGCGGGTGCGTGTTCATCGACCCGGACGGCCTGTGCGGCATCCACCGGCGCTGGGGGTCCGAGGCGAAGCCGCACGTCTGCCGGCTGTTCCCGCTGCAGTTCGTGCTGACGCCGCGCGGGGTCGTGGTCGGGCTCCAGACGGAGTGCCGCTCGATCCTGGACGCGTCCCGGGGGCGCCCGCTGGCGGAGCAGATGGACGCGATCCGCCCGCTGCTCAGGCTCGCGACGCGTCCGCCGTCCGCGCGCCAGTTCGTGTCGCTGGACGGCGTCGCCACGCTGTCATACGCGGAGTACGAGGCGCTCGAGGACGAGGCGGTGGCGGCGATCGCGGGTGCGAGCGGCGGGTTCGGCATGGAGCTGGCCGCGGCACGGTGCGTGGCGGCGCGGCTCGAGGCCGCGGGGCGGGCGGCGCCGGAGCCGATCGCCGAGGCGGACCTGAGGCACGAGTTCTACGGCTTCCTGCAGGACCTCGGCGAGGCGCTCGCGCGGCTGAAGCAGGAGCACAAGACCGAGGGCGAGGGCGTACGGTTCCACACGTCGAACCTGGACCTGCTGCTGGACGCGATGTCGGACGTGCCCCTGTTCGCGGACGCGGTGTGTGCGTCGGACGAGGACCCGGAGTCGGCGCGGTTCGCGCGGCTGGCGATGACCAACGCCTGGAGATCCAAGGACTTCCTGCACCCGGTGGACCTCGCCACGGCACGCGCGGTGTCCGGGCTCAGGTGGTTGCTGACGCGCGCCTGCGCGGTGACGCTGGCGCGGCGCGTGTCTCGGCGGCGGCCGCTCCCGCAGGACCTGGTGGACGCGTGGATCGCGGTCAACATGCTGCTCCGGAACAAGCGGGTGCTCAGGACGATCGCGGACCGGCGAGAGGCCCTGGTGCGCCTGTTCGGGGACCGGCTGGAGGCGCTGGTCGCGATGGGCGGGGCGCTGGTGGACGTGGATCCGCGGACGGATTTCTACCTGTTCTAGGACCCCCGGTACTCGACCAGCATGACCGTGATGTTGTCGTGGCCGCCGCTCTCCATGGCGGCGTCGACGAGCTTCTGGCACATCTCCTCGAGCGACCCGCCGTCGGCGAGGATCTCCTCGATCTCCTCGTCCTCGACCATGTCGGTCAGGCCGTCGGAACTCAGGAGGTAGACGTCGCCCTTGCGGACGCGCCGGCGGAAGAACTCCAGCTCGGCGCGCTCCTTCAGCCCGAGCGCCTTCATGATCACGTTGCGGTGAGGGAAGTTCTTGGCGTCCTCGGGCCGGATCATCTCGAGGCGCAGGTACTCGTTCAGCAGCGAGTGGTCCCGCGAGAGCTGGCGCAGGCGGCCGTTGCGGAAGCGGTAGAGGCGGCTGTCGCCGGAATACACGACGAACAGCGTCGCGCCGTGGAAGTAGGTCCCGACGAGCGTCGTTCCCATGCCGCGGAACGCCGTGCTCGCGACGGACATCTCGTAGATCACGCGGTTCGCGAAGTCGACCGCCGCGACGAGGTCGGTCTCGCCGGGGCTGTGCAGCCCGAACAGCGCGCGGACCGCCCCGGCGACGCGGTTCATCATGTCGTCGCCGACCTTGCCGGTGAACCAGTCGCGGATGGCGTCCACGCACAGGTTCGCGGCGACGTCGCCGCGCAGGTGGCCGCCCATCCCGTCCGCGACCACGTACAGGTCCTGCTCGGGCATCAGCAGGAAGGCGTCCTCGTTCCGCTGCCGGACCCGCCCCACGCTGGTGGTCGCGAACGCGCGGGTGACCTCGGACATGCACCAACCTCGGCAAGAGCCGCGCCCGCCCTCCGCCCTACCTCCATGGCGGCGGCAGGATGGGGAGCCTCTCCTTCCCTTCCTCCGCCCGCTGGAGTTCCATCTCAGCGAACAGGGCGTCGGGCGCCACGGTCGAGACCGGGACCGACCCGGACTCGGCACCACAATACCCGTTGAATACCCCGTATCGGTCCGAAGTCGCAACAATCTTGTTGATCGACGAGAGGGGGGTCCCGACGATCTCGAAGCCCCGCACCAGTTCCTCGGCGCCGGTGGCGGCGTCGACGCGCCAGGCGACCCGGGGCATGCCCTTGTATGCCTGGAAGCCGTAGGTGCTGGTGTTGGTGGCGCCGCCGGCGATCGTCTCGATGATCAGGCCGAACGGCTTGCCCTGCCGCCGGACCTCGTCCAGGAGGAGCTGCTTCATGCGCGCGTGCGGGACGGGCTTCGCGCCCCTCACCACGAGGTTCGCCATGCGGCCGACCGCGCGCTGGAACCCGTCCGAGCGGCCGTGGCCGTTCGAGGCGGAGAAGCCCTCGACCGGGCGGCGCGACAGGAGGAAGCCGCGGAGGACGCCCTTCTCCACCAGGACCGCGCGCTTCGCGGCCACGCCCTCGTCGTCCACGCGGTACTCGCCGTTCAGCGCGACGCCGTTCGAGCGCGACTCGGTCGGGTCGTCGTAGATGTCGATGAACGCCGGCAGCACCTGCTGGCCCAGGTGGCCCTTGAACGTGCGCCCTTCCTCCTCGTCCTCCTGGCGCTGGCCCTCCAGGCGGTGGCCCATGGTCTCGTGGAAGAAGACGCCGGTCGCCTCGGGCGACATCAGCACCGGCACGGTCGCGGGCTCGATGACCCGCGCAGACCGCATCCGGACCAGCAGGTCGGCCATCTCGCGCGTCTGCTTCAGGATCGTGTCCCTCGACGGCATGTCCGACGCGTCGCGGCCGTAGAACGTGACCGTGTCCTGCAGGAGGAGGCCGTCCTCGGCCCGGGCGACCGCGGTGACGTAGAACTGGTAGTAGAGGTCCGTCGTCGAGATCCGCGATCCCTCGGTGTTCACGTAGTAGCGCGTCAGGCGCACCGCCGACGTCTCGACCGACGAGTCGAAGATGTCGGGGTAGTCGAGGAACACGCCGGAGACCTTGCGGACCGTGGCCTCCCACGCGGGCAGATCGAAGCGGAGCGCCTTCGGGGGCTCGACGAGACGGACCGGCTCGGCCCTGCACATGCTGCCGACGCGCGAGGTCTTGGGGTCGTTGACCCGCTTCGCCTTGACCTTCATGAACGAGACCAGGGCGGCCTTGTACTTGTAGTCCGTCATCAGCCACAGGACGTGCCGCAGCGACTCGGGCGACTGCTCGATCGGGACGAGCGTGTTCGGGATCCACTTCTGGTTCGGGCTGAACGAGAACTCCGAGTCCTCGGACGAGTCCATCTCGTAGTCGCCGACGCGCACGTCCACCTGGGCGAGCCGGTGGGGCACGCGAGTGCTGGAGAACAGCGCGCCGTTCTTGCCGCTGACGTAGTAGCGGTCGCTGTCGCGCACCGTGTAGGCGACGAAGTATGCGGGGTCGTAGTCGCCGAGCTTCAGTTCCTTGCGGCTCCGCTCCAGCTCCCGGTTCATCGCGTCGAGGATCCAGCCGTCCGCTTCCGCGGCAACCGCCGGCGCGGCCGCCGCGAGCATGACGACGAGGGCGGCGCCCGCCCCCCATCTGCGTACCATCACTGGCCCTTTCCCCCACCCGGCGCCGAGAAGCGTTCCTCGGCGAGCGCGGCGATGGCCGCGTCGTCGGCGGGCGGGAACCTGAAGTCCTTGAACTCGTCCGGAGAGACCCAGCGGAAGTCCGCGACGTTGAGAGGCCGGATGTCCTCGTTCAGCAGGCGGCAGCGGTAGACGCGGAAATCGACCGTGAACTCCGCGTAGTCGTGCCGCGTGTGGTCCACGGCGCCCTCGACCTCGACGTCGGCGGCCAGCTCCTCCAGCATCTCGCGCCGGAGCGCGGTCGCGTCGTCCTCGCCGGCCTCGACCTTCCCCCCCGGGAACTCCCAGTACAACGGGAACACGGCCTTGGCCATCCGCTGCGTGATCAGGTAGCGGCCGTCGCGCTCGATCACGGCCGCGACGACGTTGTACACCTTGCGGTCGGGCAATCCGGCTCCTCGCCAGCTCGCGGATCCCGGCTAGCGTACGACGTCGCTGGGCAACTTGGCAACCCGTCGTCGCACCGAACTGCTAATATCCGGGCCGTGGACGCGGACTCGCCAGACGCCGGCGCCCCCGCGGGAGAGACCGGGATCCTCGGCCTCGCGGACCGCGGCACGGGGTTCCCGCAGGACAAGATCAGGTGCCAGGGGACGAGCCTCCGGTACGTGGTCGCCTGCATGCACAACTGCCGGGAGCGGCATTACTGCAACGAGTTCTGGGAGTTCTTTCGCGCCCGCGGCATCACGCCGGCCCAGTACGCCGGCCAGGACGCGATCGGGGAGGTGGTCATGAAGAGGGTCGTGTTCGATTGCGATCGGTGCGGGAAGAAGGACGTGGGGGAGCCGTTCTCGGCCTACCGGACGTCCGGCCCGGACGAGGGCGCGGTCCTGGACCCGGCCGCGTTCCACGAGGTCGCGTCCAAGGCGGGCCCGGCCCAGTGCCCGGAGCCGTTCCTCCTGTCGATCCTGGGACTGCTGAAGGAGCAGCAGGCCTGGGAACACCTGTGCGAGGCGTGCTTCCGGAAGGTCGCGGGCCTCGCCGGCGGGATCGTCGGCCGGCCGGTCGCGAAGCCGGTCGCGTCCGAGGCCGCGAAGACGCCCGTGGCGCGCGCGCTCGCGGCCGAGCCGAAGCCGGTCGCGCGGGTGACGGAGCCGAAGGTCGCGCTGAAGCCGGAGCCCAGGGCAGCGACCCGGGCGCCCGAGCCGAAGCCGGTCCCGGCGCCGAAGGCGAACGCGCACGCGAAGCCCGGGCCGAAGCCGGTGGCCAGGCCCCTCGACCTGATGCCGTTGCCGGAGCCGGCGCACCGCGGGCGGAAGGCGGCGCGGGCGTAAGGTGGGGATCGGAATCGGGAAAGATCGGGTACGGGCTCGGGGCCGGCTGAAGCCGGCTCAGGCCCGGACCCAGACCCGGCCGAGCGAGGAGTGCTTGACCGTCGTGCGGGCCTTCTCGTCGTTCTGCCCGGTCAGCGCCAGCGTGTAGAGCGCGTCGATGACGCCGTGCGTCGCCTTCGACTGCACCGACGAGATCACCCCGGAGTAGCCGAGGTACATGCCCGCGAGCATCCGGACCGGGGTCCCCTTGGCCAGCACGCCGTTCACGGGCAGCGGCGCCGCGGGCGCGACGGGGGGCGGCACGGGCGCCGACGCGGTCACGTCCTGGGCCGGAGGCGTCCGGGCCGCGGGCCGGCGGATCGGAGCGCGGACCGACACCGGCACCGGGGCAGCCTGGACGACGGGCGCGGACGTCGTGTCCCAGCTCGTGCCGCGGGTCCCCTGGCCGACGCGCGTGTGCGCCTTGGAGCCGTCCGGCCCGGCCAGCGTGACGTCGTAGGTGATCGCCGTCCCGCGGGCCACGATCGACACGATCAGGCCCGTCCAGCCCTGGTACCGCCCCGCGAGCATCCGGACCTCGGTCCGGCGCGGCAGCGCGCCGGGGGGTGTGATTCCCGCGCCGGGAGCCGCCGCCGTGCCGCCGGCGACCCCGTTGCCGACCGGCACGAGCATCCCGTCCCGGCCGCGGCGCACCCTGCGGGCCGGCGCGGCCCTGGCGGAGGTGCCTGGCGCGGTCCCGGCGGGCATCGCGCCGGGCGTCAGGACCTGCCACTTCGACCCCAGGCTGCGCGGGCCGACGTCCGTCCTGGCCCTCCGCCCGTCGGGTCCGTTGATCTCGACCTCGTAGCTGATCACGCCGTCGCGCACCCGGACGCGCCGGATATGGCCCAGCCAGTCGCGGTAGGTCCCGCCCAGCATGCGGACGGGGGTGCGCTTCGGGAAGGCGCCCGGAGGGGTCGGCGCCGAGGCCCTCGGGGTCCTGGGGGCCTTGCGCGGTGCAGACGCGCGGACCGTCGCGCGCGAGGACGGTGCACGGACGCGCGGCTCCTCGGCCGGATGTCCCTCGCCTGCGCGGCGAGCGGCGGCCGCGTGGAGGGCGTCAACGAGCCCGGCAAGCCCGAGGCGCTCGAGGTGGGACCGGGCCGCCTCGGGGCCGATCTGCATGTCGAGGATCCCGAGCAGCAGTTGGGCCAGCGTCGCCTGGCGCCTGCGCTCCGCGATCGCACGCTCGACGTCCGCGTTCGCGCGGCCGAAGTCGGCCAGGGCCGCCCGCAGGTCGTCGAACAGGACCGATCTCGCTTCGTCTTCTGCCATCACATCCTCGCGACTACCCGAGTCACACCGGCGTCACCGCAGGGTCACACCACCACACGCGCCAACCTGCACAATCCGACTGGGAAAGTCAAGCGACAATCGAGAACCCTACACAGGCACGCAACCGGTCCCGAACTCGTACCCCTTCCGGAACGCTCGCAGGTTGAGATCCTCCGTCCCCCTGGGGACCGAGTCGACGACGGCCTTCTCGAAGGCATCGACCGTCAACAGCCGCGTCACGCCCGCCACGAAGCCGACCATGACCATGCTCAACACGAGTCGCCGGCCCAGCTCCTCCGCGAAGCGGGTCGCCGGGATGCCATACGCCTTCACCCCGGGAGGGAGGGGATGGTCCGCGAGCGACACCATCTCCTCCTCGTACAGGAGCATCCCGTCGGGCTTGAGCGACGGCGCGAACTGCGCGTAGGCGTCCCGCGAGAGCACGACCAGCACGTCCGGGTTCTTGACGTAGGGGTAGCCGATGGGCGCGTCCGCGACCGTGACCTGGGCGCTGCACGCGCTGCCGCGGGCCTCGGGCCCGAACGCCTGGATCAGGGTCGCGTGCCGGCCGGCGAAGATCGAGGCCGCCTTTCCGACGATCATGCCGGACAGGATCACTCCCTGCCCTCCGAGGCCGCCGATCCGGATCTCCGTCCTGCCCATCGTTTCCTCCCGGTCCCTGCCCGTACCCGAGCCCGCTCCCCCGACCCTACTCCCCGTACCGCCGGTACCGCGGCCCCAGCACCTTCTCGAAGTGGGCGTTCATGCCGTCCAGCCAGGTCTCGCGCTCGCGGTCCACGAACTTCCCGACCACGATGTCGCCCTGGAAGCCGAGCGCGACCTCCTTCGTGGCGGCGCCGTGCTTCACCACGCTGCGCTCCTTGTAGTACTTCACCTGGTCCACGCCGTCGCCGAGCTTGTTCCGGCGCGAGTAGAGCGTGGGGCACGGCGCGAGGACCTCGACGAAGGTGAAGCCGGGCTTCGAGATCGCCTCGTGCATGGCGCGCGTGAGCTGCTTGACGTGGAAGACCGTCCAGCGCGCCACGTAGACCGCGCCGCACGCGTCCGCCAGGAAAGGCAGGTTGAACGGGTTCTCGAAGTTGCCGTAAGGCATCGTGGTCTGCGACGCGCCGATCGGCGTGGTCGGCGCGAGCTGTCCGCCGGTCATTCCGTATGTGAAGTTGTTCACACAGATGACCGTGAGGTCCATGTTCCGGCGGGCGGCGTGCACGAAGTGGTTGCCGCCGATGGCGAACAGGTCGCCGTCGCCCGAGTAGACCACGACCTTCAGCTTCGGGTTCGATAGCTTCAGGCCCGTGGCGAACGGGATCGCCCGGCCGTGGGTCGTGTGGAACGAGTCGAGGTTCAGGTACCCGGCGACGCGGCCGGTGCACCCGATCCCGGACACGATCGCGACCTGGTCCAGGTCCCTCTTCGACTCGGTCAGGGCGCGCGCGAAGCAGTTCACCGTCGTGCCGATGCCGCATCCCGGGCACCAGATGTGCGGGATCCGCTCCTGGCGCAGGTACGGGATGACCGGGTTCTCGACCGGGTACTCCCGCTCGTCCGCCGCGATTGCGAGGTTCTGGCTCATCCGGCCGCCTCCCTGATGCCGGCAAGGATCTGCTCGGGCTCGTGGACCGTGCCGCCGGCGTGGCCGATCCGAACCGTACGGGCGCGCCCGGCCGCCGCCCGCTCGACCTCGAGCGCGATCTGGCCGAGGTTCAGCTCCGGGACCACGAACGCCTTCACCCGGGGTGCCATCTGCGCGATGCGGTGCTCCGGGAACGGCCACACGACCACGAGCCGCATGTGGCCGACCTTGAGCCCGGCCGCGCGTGCGGAATCGACCGCCGCCGCGGCCACGCGCGACGTGATCCCGAACGAGACGACCACCACGTCGGCGTCCTCGACGCCGTCCTCGCGAATGTCCGCGAGCGCCTCGCGGTTCTTGCGGATCTTGTCCGTCAGCCGGCGCACCAGCTTGTCCTGGGCGGCCGGGTTCATGGCCGGGTAGCCGCGCTCGTCGTGGGTCAGGCCCGTGATGTGGATCCGGTGGCCGTCGCCCGCCTTGACCATGTCGGGGACGCCGTCCGGTCCGGCCGCGTACGGCCTGTACTCGCCCGGCTTCTTCGTGGTCCACCGGCGCTCGACCACGTCGATCCGGTCGGCGGGCGGGATGTCGACCCGCTCGGTCATGTGGCCGATGACCTCGTCCATCATGAAGAAGACCGGCACGCGCCAGGTCTCGGCCAGGTTGAATGCACGAATCATCAGGTCGAAGCACTCCTGGGGCGACGCGGGCGACAGCGCGATGATCTCGTAGTCGCCGTGCGACCCCCACTTCACCTGCATCATGTCCGCCTGCGCCGGGAGCGTCGGGAGGCCCGTGGACGGCCCGCCGCGCTGCACGTCCACGATGACGACCGGCGTCTCCGTGATGGCAGCGAGCCCGATGTGCTCCATCATCAGGGACAGGCCGGGGCCGGAGGTGACCGTCATCACCTTCTTCCCGCCCCAGGCGCCGCCGAGGACCGCGATCGACGAGGCGATCTCGTCCTCCATCTGGATGAACACGCCGCCGACCATGGGGATGCGCGAGGCGAACCGCTCGACCACCTCGGTCGAGGGCGTGATCGGGTAGCCGGCGACGAACCGGCACCCGGCCGCGAGCGCGCCCTCGCACGCCGCATGGTCCCCGTCCAGGAAGTGCATTCCGGTAAGGACGCCGCTCGGATCCGCTTTCAAGGGTGGTCCTCCGTTGCCTTGGCGTCACGCCTGCTTCGCGGCGCCGTCCGCCGCGGTCCCGGCCCCGGCCGTCGCCTTCTCCAGGTCGCGGTAGCGCATCCCGTAGATGGCGAAGTCGGGGCAGTAGAGGCCGCACATGTCGCAGCCCGAGCAGTCCGCCGGGCGTGCCAGATCGGGGTAGTGATACCCCTTCGCGTTGAAGTCCTTGGAGAAGCCGAGACACTTCGTCGGACAGAAGTCGATGCAATAGGAGCAGCCCTTGCAGATCTCCTTCCGGACGAAAACCGTCCCTCTTCCTCTTTGCACCGTGCCGTCGCTCATCGTGACCCTCCGACGCGCCCGTCCAAGGACCGGCGGATGGTACGCCCGCCGGGCGTTCCACGCAATATGGATTGACTTTACCCTTGTTTATCCGCAGCATCCAGTCGGCGACGCGCAGAACCGGGCAGAGCCCCTGAACCGGGCGGAACCCCTTGCGGCGCCCGCGCGCCGGACACATGGTGCGACGCGCGGACGTGACCGGCGGGCCACGGGGAGGGACCATGACGAAGGAAACGCGGGCATGGCGGATCGGGCGGGTGGCGTTCCCGACGGTCGCGGGCGCGATCCTCGGGTACCTGTACTGGGCCGAGGTGGGCTGCACCACGGGAGGCTGCCCGCTGACGTCGAACCCGTTCCTGACCACGGGCTTCGGCGCCCTTATCGGGCTGAACCTGGGATGGCCGTCGCGACGGCCCGGGCCGGACGCGGGCGCCGGGACCGGGGATTCCAACACACCGTGAGGGAGGACGATGCCGATCTACGAGTTCGAGTGCCGGGAGTGCCGGCAGCGCTTCGACGAGCTGGTCCGCAACGCGGCCGACCTCGTCGAGGCCAAGTGCCCTGCCTGCGGGTCCGGGGAGGTCCGCCGCGAGGTCTCCGCGCCGGCGGCCGGCTCCGCGCGCGCCGGCGGCGGCTCGGGCGACCACGTCCCGCCCCGCCGGGGGAGCTGCTCCCCCTTCTCCTGAGGGTAGCCGCGGGGGCGGCGGTCGGCCGCCCGGGGATCCCAGCAGCCGCCGTCACGAAGCCTGCGCCGGAAACGTCAGCCCGCCAGCAGCCTCGCCAGCCCGAGCGCCCCCCTCGCCAGCAGCGGGAGCGCGGACGTCCTGCGGGCCAGGGACGCGGCCCTCGCGATCACGCGGGGGCGGAGGTAGAAGCGCCGCACGAGGTCGCGGCGCGCCAGGAGCAGCCGCTCCCGCGTGAACCCGTGCGGCACGAACGACGGGTGGTGCCAGTTATAGACGTCCCAGCCTCCCTCGACCCGGCCGAACGTGTCCGCCCGGTCCCAATCGACGGTCCCGGGGTAGGGGACGAAGTGGTTCACGGTCAGGAGGTCGAGGTCGAGCCCGAGCACGAACCGCGAGGTCTCGGCCAGGGTCTCCTCGGTCTCGCCGGGCAGCCCGACCATCACGTAGCCCTTCGTCACGAGGCCCGCGCCGCGCGCCGCCGCGACCGCGCCGGCCACCCTGCCCGGCGTGGTGCGCTTGTTCACGGTCTCCAGGATCCGCTCGGACCCGCTCTCGATCCCGAACGCCACGCCCCAGCACCCGGCCTCGCGCATCAGCGCAAGCACCCCGGCATCGTGCGAGTCCACCCGGAGGTTGCAGGACCACGTCAGGCGGAAGTCGGCGCGCAGCAGCGCCTCGCAGAACGAGATCATCCACGAGCGCTTCGCCCCGAAGATGGCGTCGTCGAAGGCGACGTCGCGGATCCCGGCCCAACGGTGCAGGTCGCGGAGCAGGTCGATCGTCCACGCGACCCCGTGCTGCCGGTAGCGGCGGCCCCAGTACTCGTACGCGCAGAAGGTGCAGCGGCTCGGGCACCCGCGGGACGCGACGACGTAGGTGGACGGCAGGCTCGCGAACCCGAACGCGGACTGGCGGTACGCGGTCGCGAGCGGCGGGAGCAGCCGCCACGCCGGGTGCGGCAGCGCGTCGAGGTCCGGCAGGAACGGCCTCGCCTCCTCGACCACGATCGCGCCGCCGTCGTCGCGCCAGGCGGTGCCGCGCACGCCGGCCACGCGGTCGCCGGCTTCGATCCGACCGCACGCCTCGACCAGCGTCCGCTCGCCCTCGCCGAAAACGACCGCGTCGATCTCCGGGCAGTCCCGGAGCGTCGCCTCCGGCACGGCCGTGGGGTGCGGCCCGCCCACGAGGATCGGGATTCCGGGGGCGATGCGCCTGCACGCCCTCGCCACCGCGGCCGCCCGTCCGAACGCCACCGTGGTCGTGCCGATCCCGATCGCGTCGGGCCGGCGCTCCATGACCGCGGCCGCCGTGCCCTCGACGTCCAGCCGCAGCGCCACCGCGTCAACGACGGACGCGTGGATCCCGTTCCGCATCGCGTGCGCGGCGAGGGCTGCGAGGCCGAGAGGGGGCAGGACGGGCGCGGCCCAGGCGACCGGACCGTAGAGCGCCTCCTGCGCGACCGGCGGGTTGACGAGGACGATCCTCACGCCGGGCGGTCCTCCGGGCCGGCGTCCCCGGGCGCGGTCGGCTCGCCTGCCTGGGAGTCGGCGGCCGGCGCGGCAGGGGGCTCGACCGCGGGGGGCGCGGCCTCCCCGGGCGCGGGCTCTGGTGCGGGTGCGGGCTCGGGCTCGGGCGCGAGCTCGGGCGCGGGCGCGGGCTCGGGCGCAGCCGGGGGCGAGCCGACGCCGGCGGCGGGCGTCTCGCGGCGGCGGCGGGCCACCACGAACACCGCCGCGGCCACGATCGCCACGGTCAGCGCGGCGATCGCGAGCCACGCCCAAGCGGGCACCACCGGACCGGCCGCGCTCGCGGCCTCCTCGGCGACGGGGTCGTTCGTCCTGCACGCGATCCACGGGGAGTCCGTGAAGGCCGCGTCGATCGCCCGCGCCAGGTCCAGGAACGGCTTGGCGGCGGCGCCCGCGGGCGCGGTCGCGTCCAGCGAGAAGTAGCGCCCGGTCGCGGCCGCGGGCCGATCCCGGGGGCCCAGCCGGACGCGCGCCTCCGCGGTCCCGTTCGACAGCACGATCACGATGTCCGTCGCCTCGATGCCGGCGGACGCGATCGCGAAGCCCTCGGGCAGGGCGGGCTTCGCCTGCATCCAAGCCGACACGGTGGCGCCCGCCTCGGGCGGCAGGAACGCCACGCCCGGCCGGCAGTCCTCCTTCGGACGGCCGGCGGCGGCCTGCCCCCCCCCGCCCTGCGCGGTCCCGCCCGCGCCGGCTCCTCCCCCTGCCGGGGCCTGCGCCTGGGCGAGCGCGACGGTCGCCGCCAGCAGGCAGATAGCACCCATCACAGCCGAATGCGCTCTCATCCATCCCTCCCTCGGAGCAGAGCCTCGATGGCGGCCGACGTGGCCGGGTCGCCCTCGATGAAGAACGGCGGGAAGCCGCGCCACGAGTAGCCCGCGCACTCCGGTGCGCCGAGCCGCCACTCAAGGTCGAGCCGCCGCGCGCCATCGCCGATGCGGGCACGCAGCCCGTCGGCGGAGACCTCGCCCACGTCCACCGCCGCCACGCGGCCGCCGCACAGGCCGCCGGAGCGGGGCATCACGATCCCGCTCGGGCCGCCCCGCGCGGGCCCGAGCGGCAGGCGCAGCGTAACGGTGCGGGCGTGGTGCCGGGACAGCCCGGGCAGGCCCGCGACGTGTACCGAGACGTCCTCCGGGTCGAGCGCGGGCTCGAGCGCGATCCCCGATTCCACGCACTCGCCCGCCCTCACGTCGCCCTCACCCGAAGGCCGGACGCACACCTCGAACCGCTCCCAGCGGGTCCGGATTGGGGTCAGGCAGAGGAGCAGGACGGCGTCGCCCGATCGGCGGAGCGTCCGGCAGCCGTCCGGCAGCGGGTCGGGCACGCGCTCCGTCCACGCCTTCAGCACGTACGCCGCGTCGCGGTCCTCGTCCCCGGGCCGCCCCCCGGGGCTCTCCGGCGGCGCGTCCCAGGGGCTGACGACCGCGAGCGCCTCGACCAGGTCCGCAGCGTCCGGTCCCTTCACGCTCCCGACCGCGCGCGGGAGGTCCCAGCCGAGCCCGCGGAGCGCCTCCGCCACGACACCGGCGTCCGCGAACGTGAACGCAGGCCGCCCCCCCACGGAAGGCATCCCGGCCGAGGTCCCGGCCGGCAGGAACGCGACCAGGCCCGCGGCGTGGATCGTGACCAGCGTGCCCGCGACGCGGCCCGCGCGGGCCAGCGCCGGCCGAGGGTCGCCGATGCGCGCGCGCACCCGAGACCACGCCTCGGACGCGAGCGCGAGCGCGCCGATCGCGGCGGCCGCCGCGAGCGCGGGGAGCCAGGGGGCGAGGTACTTGTCGCTCGGGTCGACGAGGTCGGCGAGCCGCGCGGCCCGGTAGACCGCCAGCATCGGCGCCGACAGCACCAGCAGGGCGCCCAGTTCGCGGCGCCGCCCGGGGGCAACGGCCAGCCCCACCCCGAGGAGCGCCATGACCGCGAGCGCGGTGACCTCGACCGGGCTGCTGCCGACGCCGGGCGACGCCGCGGTTGCCCCCCCGGACGCCGGCGTCGCGCCGATCCCCGCCGCGAGCGCGGCCACGTTCCCGATCCACGCGCCCGGAGACAGCGCGAACAGGGCGGTCCCGAAGACCCCGAGCACGCCGCCCGCCAGCGCCAGCCGCCGCCGCGTCGAGGCGCCGGGCTCGACCACCGCCGCGTACGCGACGGGCAGGACGAAGAGCCCGCAGACCGGGTGCACCTCGGCCGCGATCGCCGCCACCACCGCGGACAGCCCGAGCAGCGCCGGGCGCGGCCGGCGGACGCACTCCAGGCACAGCGCGGTCAGGAGCGCCCCGAAGAAGACGTAGGTCCGCGCGTTGTAGAGGACCCCGAGGTGCAGGTCCACGCGGAGCATCGCCCACGCCAGCAGCAGCAGGGCGACCGAGGCGGCCAGCGGCCCCGCCGACCGGCTCACCGCGAGCGCGAGCAGCGCGAACCCGACCGCCGCCAGGACGTGCATCACGAAAAGGGCGGCTGCCAGGTCGAGCCCGGCGACGTGGAGGAGACCGCGAAACCCGAGCCAGGACGTGCCGACGTGAAGCGACTGGACCGACGTCGCGGGCCCGCGGAGCGGGCACCGGTCCTGCTCGACGCAGGCACGCACGTGCCGCTGGTCGTTCACCGTGTCGAGCCACAGCGCGGGCTCGGTCCCGCCCACGCGGATCATGAGCACCATCGCGGCGACGAAGGCCACGATCGGCAGTGCCGCGGATGGGTCGGGGAAGCGCATCGGACGGCATTGTACCACGCGATCCGCCGCGCGAAGGGGACGGCGTGATAGAGTCTGGGCGGCGGGGGTCGGGCCGCAGAGGGGCGGGGCGGGCTCGCGGACAGGGCGGGCTCGGGCTCGGGCTCGGGTTCGGGTTCGGGGACGGGGAAAAGGGATGCGGGCGATACCGAGAGGAACCGTGCGGATCTCCGGAGCGCAGGCGCGGGCCGCGCTCGCGACGCTCGCCGGGCGGCCGCCGGTGCGGGCGCCCGTGGCCGCGTTCGAGGCCGCGACGGCGGCGTTCCTCGGCCCGCGCCACGCGATCGCGGTCGGGTCGGGCAAGGCCGCACTGGCGCTGGTGCTCTCGGCCCTGCGGTGCCGCCCCGGGGACGGGGTCGTGCTCGCCTCCTTCGGCGTGCCCGAGGTGCCCTCGCTGGTCCGCGGCATGGGCCTCGCCCCGAGGTTCGCGGACGTGGACCGCGACACCCTCGGCCTGTCGCCCGACGCCGCGGCGGAAGCGGCAGGCGGCGGCGCGGCGGTCGTGCTGGCGACCCACCTGTACGGAAACCCGGCGGACCTGGACCGCCTCGGCGACGTCGCGGACCGCGCGGGCGCCTCGCTGGTGGAGGACCTCGCCCAGGCGCTCGGCGCGCGGTGGCGCGGGATGCGGGTGGGGTCGGTCGGGCGCGCCGGGATCCTGAGCTTCGGGCACATGAAGAACCTGACCGCGCTCGGGGGGGGAATGGCGGTCACCTCGGACGACGACCTCGCGGACCGGATGCGGCGCGGCGTCGCCGACCTGCCCGTGCCGGGGGCGACCGGCGTCCTGGCGGCGCTCGCGACCGCGGGCGCGTTCCGCGTGGCGACCAGGCCGCCCGCCTTCGACGCGGCGTTCCCGCTCCTGCGCGCGGTCGAGGCGGCCTCCCCGGCCCTGCTGTATGGGCTCGCGAAGATGCGGCCTCCGGAATGGGAGACCGGGTCGCTCGACCCGCGCGCCGTGCTCACGCGCATGCACCCGGCGCAGGCGGCGTGCGGGCTCGCGGGCCTGGACGGCGTGGACGCGGACGCGGCGGTGCGCGCGCGGAACGCCACCCGGCTCCGGGGCGCCCTGGCCGGCGTCGAGGACCTCCTGTGGCAGGAGCCCCTCCCGCGCGCGGAGCCCGCGTGGACGCAGGTGGTGGTGCGCGTGCGCGACCGCGAGGGGCTGAAGCGGAGGCTGCTCGCGCACGGCGTCGACACGACGTGGGGCTACCTGCGAGCCTGCCACGCGATGCCCGGCATGCCCGCGCCGGCGGCCCGCTGCCCCGAGTCGGATGCGGCAGAGCGCGAAAACCTGTACATTCCGGCGGGTCCGGACCTTTCGGATCGCGACGTCGATCGCGTCGCCGAGGCGGTTCGGGCGGCGGTGCGGTGAGGGAGGTCCCGTGATCGTCCTCGGAATCTGCGACAGCCAGGACTCGGGCGCGGCGCTGTTCGCCGACGGCAGGCTGGTCGCCGCGGTCAACGAGGAGCGCCTGAACCGGGTCAAGCTCTGGGGGGGGTTCCCGAGCGGGTCGATCCGTGAGGTGCTCCGGCTGGGCGGCGTCGGGCCGGAGCAGGTCGAGGCCGTCGTGCTCGGCACGCGCATCACGCCGAACCTGGTCCCGCGCGCGTGGCGGGGCGTCCACCAGGGATTGCGCAAGAGGAGCGGGCAGTTCGGATACCTCCTGAACGCCTTCATCACCTACCAGGTCGCTGCACGGGCGCTGCGCGTGCCCGAGGCGATCGAGGCGGCGGTCGCGCGCGCCGTGATCTCGCGGGACCTCCGCGCGATCGGCATCCGCGCACGGCTGGTGTCCGTGGACCACCACCTCGCGCACGCCGCGGGCGCGTGGGCGACGTCGCCGTTCGACCGGGCCCTCGTCGTCACGGTGGACGGGCTCGGGGACGGGCTCGGGGTGACGGTCTCGGTCGGAGAGCGCGGGAAGCGGCTGCGCAGGGTCCACGCGGAGTCCGGTTTCTCGTCGCTGACGCTGTACTACTCGCGGCTGACCCAGGTGCTCGGGTTCACCCCGATCAAGGACGAGGGCAAGGTCAACGGGCTCGCGGCGTACACGGACAGGCTGCCCGCGCTCGGGATCGCCCGCGGCCTGCTCGGGTACCGCGACGGGTCGTTCACGACGCAGAACCGCCTGCTCCCGGAGTCGCCGGACAGGCCGCCGTGGTCCGAGCTGAAGCGGTGGTCGCGCGAGGAGGTCGCGGCGTCGTTCCAGCACCACCTGGAGGACGTGTTCCGGCAGTTCGCGCGCCACTGGCTGCGCAGAACCGGGACCTCGCGCATCTGCCTCGCCGGCGGGCTGTTCGCGAACGTCAAGCTGAACCAGCGGCTCGCCCAACTGGACGAGGTGGAGGGGCTGTACGTGATGCCCCACATGGGCGACGGCGGCCTCGCGGTGGGGGGGGTGCTGGCGTGGCTCGGGTCGGACCCGGAGCCGCTCGATCACCTCTACCTCGGCCCGGCGCCGGAGGCGGCGGAGGTCGAGGCGGCGGTGCGTGCGTCCGGGTTCCCGGCCAGCGAGCCCGCGGACCTGGCTGGCGAGGTGGCGAAGCTGCTGGCCGCGGGCAGGGTCGTGGCCCGGTGCGACGGGCGGATGGAGTGGGGGCCCCGCGCGCTCGGGAACCGGTCGATCCTGGTCCAGGCGACCGACGGCCGCACGATCGAGTGGCTGAACGAGCGGCTGAAGCGCAGTCCTTTCATGCCGTTCGCGCCGATCCTCCCGGACGACGAGTACGACGCGTGCATCGTGGGTGGCGGCAAGGCGCCGCACGCGGCGCGCTTCATGACGGTCGCCTTCGACGTGACGCCGAGGATGCGGGACGGCTGCCCGGGCGCGGTGCACTGCGACGGGACGGCCCGGCCGCAGCGCGTGTCGCCGAAGACCGCGCCGGAGCTGCACCGGATCCTGCACGAGTACCGCCGCCTGACCGGGCTGCCGGCGCTCATCAACACCAGCTTCAACATGCACGAGGAGCCGATCGTCGCGAGCCCGGCCGATGCGGTCGAGGCGTTCAGCCGCGCGCGGATCGACGCGCTGGCGCTCGGTCGCGTGCTGGTCGAGCGGCCCGCCGAGGTCGCGTGATGGGGGCGCTCGACGGGATCGGATCCCAGGTTCC
>Ga0194127_10000929_pt1 | contig 44921 bp, 40 predicted proteins | sample TA2KigC100mmetaG_FD_148624 | JGI IMG/M metagenome (GOLD analysis project Ga0194127, IMG submission 148624) | Freshwater microbial communities from Lake Tanganyika, Tanzania - TA2015036 Kigoma Deep Cast 100m | ecosystem: Environmental > Aquatic > Freshwater > Lake | place: Tanzania: Lake...
TCCGGCGCGGATGGCGCGAATCCGCCCCCCGGATGACCCCGGCCCTTCGCGCGATTCGAGGGCAACCCCTTGTCCACCGACGCCGCGACCGAACCCGCCAAGCCGACGCCGCTGGAACGTCTCCATCGCGCGCTGAACGCGAAGATGGTCCCGTTCGCGGGCTACCTCATGCCGCTCCATTACGCCGACGGCATTCTGACCGAACACAATCACGCGCGCGAAGGCGCCGCCGTGTTCGATGTCTCGCACATGGGCCAAGCCCGCCTCGTCGGCAAGGACGCGGCCGCCCTGCTCGAAACCCTGGTGCCGGGCGATATCGCCGGTCTGGCGCCCGGGCGCATGCGCTACACCATGCTGACCAACGATGCGGGCGGAATCATCGACGACCTGATGGCGACCCGCGCCGCCGATGGTATCGCGCTGGTCGTCAACGCCTCGCGCAAGGACGTCGTGTTCCCGTACCTCGCCGAACGTCTCGCGGGCCGCGCGCGGATCGAGATCGTCACCGATCGCGCGCTGATTGCGTTGCAAGGCCCGCGCGCGGCGGAGGTTCTCGCCCAGTTCGCGCCGGAGGCGGGCGCGCTTTCCTTCATGTCCGGCGCGGAGATGACGGTGGCGGGCGTCGCCGGGTTTGTCACGCGCTCGGGCTACACCGGCGAGGACGGATTCGAGATTTCGGTGCCGGCCGATCGGGCCGAGGCGCTCGCCCGCCGCCTGCTCGACGACCCCCGCGTCAAGCCGGTCGGGCTCGGCGCGCGCGATTCGCTCCGGCTCGAAGCCGGGCTCTGCCTTTACGGCCAGGACCTCGACGAAACCACGACCCCGATCGAGGCCGGTCTCGCCTGGACCGTCGGCGCTCGCCGGCGCGCGGAAAAGAACTTTCCCGGCGCCGACGTCATCGTCCGCCAGATCGCCGAGGGCCCCCGGCGCCTCCGCGTCGGCATCCGCCCCGAAGGCCGAGCGCCGGCCCGGGCCGGGACCGCGCTTGTCCGCCCCGACGGTTCGAGCGCCGGCGCCATCACCAGCGGCGGCTTCGGCCCGACCGTGGGCGGCCCGGTGGCGATGGGCTATGTCGCCGCCGATGCCGCCCGCCCCGGAACTGGCCTCGACGCCATCGTGCGCGGCAAGCCGCTGCCGGCGCGCGTTGTCTCACTACCCTTCGTTCCGCACCGCTATCACGTCACCCGCCCGCGCAAGGAGAACCGCCCATGACCGTCCGCTTCACCAAGGATCACGAATGGATCAGAGTCGAGAACGGCATCGGCGTCGTCGGCATCACCGATTACGCCCAGAAACAGCTCGGCGACATCGTGTTCGTCGAACTGCCCCAGGTCGGCGCCAAGGTCGCCAAGGGCGCGCAAGCGGGGGTGGTGGAATCGGTCAAGGCGGCGAGCGAGGTCTACGCTCCGGCCGGCGGCGAAGTCGTCGAGATCAACGGCGCGCTCGCCGACAACCCGGCCGCCGTCAACAGCGCCGCCGAAAGCGGCGGCTGGTTCTACAAGATCAGACTCGCCGACGCGAAGGACCTGGACGATGCCATGGACAAGGCGGCCTACGACGCCTACGTCGCGGGGCTCCACTAACATGCCCGCGCCCCGAACGCCCTCGCCCCGCCTCGCCGATCTCGGCGACACCAACGATTTCGCTTGCCGCCATATCGGCCCGAACGCGGACGATATCCGCGCCATGCTGGCGGAACTCGGCTACGATTCGCTGGCCCAACTCGCCGAGACCGCCATGCCGGAAACAATCCGCACCGGCGGCGTGCCGCCGTTCGCGCCCTTGAGCGAGGCCGACGCGCTCGGCGCCCTGCGCGGGTTCGCGGCGCGCAACCGCCTGCTCAAATCGATGATCGGGCTCGGCTATTCCGGCACGGTGACGCCCGCGGTGATCGTGCGCAACGTGATCGAAAATCCCGGCTGGTACACCGCCTATACCCCTTATCAGGCGGAAATCTCGCAAGGCCGGATGGAAGCGCTGCTCGCTTTCCAGCAGATGACTGTCGATTTGACCGGCCTGCCGGTCGCCAATGCCTCGCTGCTCGACGAGGCGACCGCCGCGGCCGAAGCCATGACGCTGATGAAGCGCGTCGCGCGGAGCGCGAGCAAGGTCTTGTTCGCCGATGCCGCCTGCCATCCGCAGGCGTTGGCCGTGGTGCGGACGCGCGCCGAGCCGCTCGGCCTTTCGGTCGAAATCGGCGATCCGGCGCGCGATCTCGACCCGGCGCGGGTGTTCGGCGTCCTGCTCCAGTACCCCGACACCACCGGCGCCGTGCGCGATTGGCGCGGCCTCGCCGACAAAATCCACGCCGCCAACGCCCTGCTCGCGGTTGCGTGCGATCCGCTCGCGCTCGCGCTTCTCGTGCCGCCCGGGGAATGGGGGGCGGACGTGGCGGTCGGCAGCTTCCAGCGCTTCGGCGTGCCGATGGGATTCGGCGGGCCGCACGCCGCCTTCATGGCCGTGCGCGAGGAGCATCGCCGGCAAATTCCCGGCCGCCTGATCGGCGTTTCGATCGACGCGCGCGGCAAACCGGCGTTACGTCTCGCGCTGCAAACCCGCGAGCAGCACATCCGGCGGGAAAAAGCGACCAGCAACATCTGCACGGCGCAGGTCCTGCTCGCCAACATCGCCGCGTTCTACGCGATCTATCACGGGCCCAAGGGAATCGCGCGCATCGCGCTCCGCGCCCACCGCCTGGCGGCGATCCTGGCCGCGGGACTCGGGAAGCTCGGGGTCAAGGTCGAGCACGAGGGCTTTTTCGACACCGTCGTCGCCCGCGTCGCGAACGCGGGTACCGTGATCGCCAAGGCGCGCGAGCTGGGGATCAACCTCCGCGATTTCAAGGACGGACGCATCGGCATATCGACCGACGAGACCACGACCGAGGACGACGTGGCGCGCGTCTGGGCCGCGTTCGCGGGCGGAAAGAAACCCGCGTTCGCGCCAAGCGATCTCGACGCGGCGACGGCGGACGCGATCCCGGCCGCGCTTCGCCGGGCGACACCGTTTCTCGCCCATCCGGTGTTCAATGCCCACCATTCGGAAACGGCGATGATGCGCTACTTGAAGCATCTCGAGGATCGCGACATCGCCCTTAACCGCGCCATGATTCCGCTCGGCTCGTGCACCATGAAGCTGAACGCGGCGGCCGAGATGCTGCCGATCGGCTGGCGCGAGTTCGCGGGACTGCATCCGTTCGCCCCGCTCGACCAGGCCGAGGGCACGTTGGCGATGATCCGCGATCTGGAGAAACGGCTGTGCGCGTTGACCGGCTTCGCCGCCGTTTCGCTGCAACCCAACGCCGGATCGCAGGGCGAGTACGCGGGCCTGCTCGCGATCCGCAAGCACCACGCGGCGCGCGGGCAAGACACGCGCGACATCTGCCTGATTCCGGCGAGCGCGCACGGCACCAATCCGGCGAGCGCGACCATGGCGGGCCTCGCCGTCGTCGTGGTCGCGTGCGACGCGGCCGGCAATATCGACCTCGGCGACCTCGCGGCCCAGGCGGCCAGGCACCGCGACCGCCTTGCCGCGCTGATGGTCACCTATCCCTCGACCCACGGCGTCTTCGAAGCCGGCATCCGCGACATCTGCCGCATCGTCCACGACGCGGGCGGGCAGGTTTACATGGACGGCGCCAACCTCAACGCGCTGGTCGGGTACTGCCGTCCGGCTGATCTCGGCGCCGATGTCATGCACATCAACCTGCACAAGACCTTCGCCATTCCGCACGGCGGCGGCGGGCCGGGCGTCGGGCCGATCGGCGTCGCCGCGCATTTGGCGCCGTATCTGCCCAACCATCCGCTGGTGCCGGAGGCCGGCCCGGCCACCGGCATCGGCCCGATCGCGGCGGCGCCGTGGGGCTCGGCCGGGGTTCTCTCCATCAGCTGGAGCTACATCGCCATGATGGGGAGCGACGGCCTCAAGCGCGCGACCGAGGCCGCGCTGCTCGCCGCCAACTATGTCGCCAAGCGCCTCGCCGGCCATTACCCGGTTCTCTATACCGGGCGCAACGGCCTGGTCGCGCACGAGTGCATCCTCGATACCCGGCCGTTGAAGGAGACCAGCGGCGTCGGCGCCGAGGATATCGCCAAGCGCCTGATGGACTACGGTTTCCACGCGCCGACCATGTCGTTCCCGGTGCCGGGTACGTTGATGGTCGAGCCGACCGAGTCGGAGCCGAAGGCGGAACTCGATCGCTTCGTGCGGGCGATGATCGCGATCCGCGAGGAAATCGCCCGCGTCGAACGCGGCGACTGGCCGCGCGCCGACAATCCGCTGCACCACGCGCCGCACACCGCCGACATGATCGCGGCCGAGGCGTGGGCGCACCCCTACAGCCGCGAGATCGCCGCGTTCCCGCTCGCCGAACTCAAGGCCGGCAAGTACTGGCCGCCGGTGGCGCGCGTCGACAACGTCTACGGCGACCGGCACGTGGTGTGCGTCTGCCCGCCGATCGAGGCCTACCAAGACGCAGCGGAGTGAACGGCCTTACAGGAATCCGCCGCTCGGGCCGCCCTTGTCGGAATCGGCGCCGTCGATCGCGCCGGTGATCGCGCCGTCGCCGAGACCGCCCTGCTCGTTGCCGAACAGGTTCTGGACATAGCTGAATTCCTTGCGGAAGCCGCGCCGCTCGAGCAGCTTCTTCTGCGCTGCCTCGGGAAAATCGGTGAACATGATCACGCCCTTTTCGATCAGGACGTCGATCAGGTCCTCCATCACGCGGGCGAGCGCGAGGTCGGACTTTTCCAGCTTTTCGCGCTGTTCCAGCTCGGGGTGGGAGCGGAAGATGAATTCCTTCAGCGCCGGGTCGTCGGGAGCAACCTCGACTGCGCCCTCCACCGGCTCCGCGAACACGGAAACGATATGGTTGTTTTCGTCGAGCTGGACGTACGGCATCGGCCGGCCCCTGGCACCAATAACCAACTCAGTCTAACGGACTTTTCGGGGCCTGGCAAAACTCAGGCGACGGCGTCGATTTCGTCGAACAGGACCGATATGTCGGGCACCTTGACGGTTCGCCCGGAAAAATAGGCGACGCCGTCGTCCTCGAACTTGCGGATGGCGCGCGACATGGTTTCGGGGCGCACCCCGATCATCGCCGCCATGTCCTGGCGCGACAGCGGCAATTCCAATTTGAGCGCGCCGTCCTTTTCCTCGGCGGCGAAGCGGTCCTTGAGCACCAGCAGAAGATGGGCGAGGCGGGCGCGGATATCGAACGAGGTCGATTGCAGGAATTTGTCCTCGGCCGCGTTCAGACTTTCGGACATGGTCTTGAGAAACCGGAGGCCCAGTTCGGGCTTAGATTCGATCAGTCTGCGCGCCACGACCTGCTCGACGAAACAGATCACGCTCGGTTTCAATACTTCGGCGCCGAGCGCGTGTTCCTCGCCGGCAAGAAAGGCGCGATAGCCGATGGTATCCCCAGGCTGCGCCAAGCGCACCAGCACCGAATTGCCGTCGGCGCCGACCTTGCGCAAGCCCACCAATCCCGACCTGATGCAATAGACGCCCTTGCACGCATCGCCCTGGTGGTAAAGCACGTCGCCGGGGGCGTAATCGCGGTCGATCTTGGCGTCGTCGATCAGCCTGAGGTCGGCGTCGGACAGCACGCACCATTCGCTGCGGGCGTGAGCCTGACAGGCGAAGCAGTTGCCCATTCGGCCGCCGGTACGTGGAGATATATCGCCGTCACGCGTGGCCATGCGTACTCCGCCTCGCTTGGGCGCCCCGCTCTCCCGATTTTACGGGGGGCCTTGGGTAAAGTTTAGGTTTGCCGGCCGGGCAATACAACCTCGCGCTCCGGAAAACCCATAAAATATTGACAAGAATCAAGGCCGAATTATTTCAGGGCGCTAGTGTCCGCGCCGGGATCGACGGGTTTGGGCGCGTGTAAGAAAAGCCCGAGTCCGGCGATGGGAGATCGGACCGCTCGCTTACCGCGGCATCGCACGATGACCGACGACGACACTATCCAACAGGCGGTGCGTAAATTGCTCGCCCGCTACGGCAAGGACGCTCCCCGGCAGGCGGAGCTGCGCGCCGAAGAGTTGCGCGCCGCCGGCGACGCCGAGGGCCACGCCATGTGGCGGGCCATCGAACGCGCGGCGAAGAAGGCGCTCAACACCCCGTCCGGTTCGGTGCATTGAGGATCATCAGCTGTCCAGGCTCGGGTGCGTTTCGGCGAAGGCAGACATGCGGTTGGCGCGCACCGACAGCGCCGCGAGGTTCGGAAAGTCGGCAGCGGCGAAATGGCCCGCCAGCATATTGCCGAGAAAGTCCCAGGTCGCCACCGCCGACACGTCGGCTTGGGTGAGTCGGCCAAGCGCGATCCATTCCCGACCCGTGCCGAGAATCCGATCGAGCGTAGAAAGTCCGGCGCGCGTTTGACCTTTCAATTTCTCCGCCCACTCGGGAAAAATCAGGTGTTCGGGCCGGCGCTGCAGTTCGTAGGCGAGCGCGACCGCCTTCTCGACCGCGCCGATGGCGAGCGCCACCCCCTTCAGCACCTCGCGCCGTTCCGCGCCCTGGGGCGGCACCAGCGCACGCGCGGGCCCGGCGCGTTCGTCGAGATAATCGAGGATCGCCGCGCTGTCGATCAAGGTTTCGCCCGAATCGAGAACCAGCGCCGGCACCCGGCCGATCGGGTTGACCGCGCGGATCGCCTCGCCGTCGGTAATGGTCGAGAGCACCCGGCGCTCGTAGGGGAGTCCGTAGATTTTCATGCTTGCCGCGACGCGGCGGACGAAGGGCGAGCGGTAGCGGCCGATGAGGATCATGGGTTCTCCGTTGCGTTGAGATCGGCAATTTCCAAGACGAGTTTTCGGAGCACGGTTTCGGGGAAACGCGCGCGCTCGCGCGCGACCGCGATGAAGGCGCCGGCGCCGCCGATCACGTCGCGCTCGTAATGCTCGGCCAAGGTGACGCCACCCGGGCCGCGCAACGCTCCGCCCGCGGTTTCGATCACCAGCGCGTTGATGGTGATGCCGCGCGCCACCGTCTCGCGCCGCACCTCTTCCAGCGGGCGGCCGCCGATCTGCGGCCCGTCGCCCGAAACGTCGATCACCCGGCGGGTTCCCTTGTAAGCGTTGGCGTCGATCAGGCGGGCGGAAAAATCGATCGCGTTCGAGATCGAGTTGTAGCCCCAGGCGGCGCGCGGCGATTCGACCAGGGTCTTGCCAAAGGCGCGGGCCGAGGCCTCGTCGCGGATCACCGTCCAATCGGCGATCACGTGCTGCGACTGCGGCGCGCCCCATTCGATGTAAGCGACCGCGATCGCCTTGTGAAAGCCGGACTGGATCGCCGCCAGCACGCGCGGATGCGCCAGCGCCTCGGCGTAGCCTTGGCGCTGGAACCTCAGCTCCTCGTCGTCGATCGAGCCGGAGCCGTCCGCGGCGAGCACCAGTTCGAGATCGACCGGAATGTCGGCCGCCCGCGCCGGTGCCGACGGAACGAACGCCGCCCCGATCGCAAGCGCGACCGCCGGAAGCCAGTGCAATCCGCCGCGGCTGGTCATCGGCTCAAGGGTCGAGGCGGCGCTGGAAACGTTCGCGTTCGCCCGCGTCGCAGGGCGGGCGCGGGCCGGCCCGGTTGCGCTCGCGCGTATGCGTGCGCGCCGGAATAATGCGCCCGTCGCGCGACGGCGGCATGTCGGCGATCTCCATGATCAGTTTGCGGCGGATGGCGGAGGCGAAGTCGTCGAAGCTTTCCGCCACCACGATGAACGCGCCGCGCCCGCCGATGACGCAATCCTCGAAATAAAGATCGAGGTCGATGAACGGCGGCAAGCCCCAGCGGCTCGGCCGCTCGTTGATGATTGGAAGGCCGTTGATGGTGATGCCCTGCGCCAGCGCCCGGTCGCGCCATTCGATCACGTAGGGGCCGTTGTTGTTGGGCCCGTCGCCGGAAATGTCGAGCACGCGCCGGCGGCTTTTGTAGGGGCTGTCGGCGAAGCGCTGCAGCGCGTAGTCGATCGCCCCGGAAATCGAAGTCCAGGCCCCGGCGCTGATGCTCTGCGCCGCGATCCAGTCAGCGAACGCCCGGGCCGAGGCCGTGTCGCCGATCGTGGTCCAATCGGCGACCGTGCGCCGATGGTGGATGCCGGCCCATTCGAAATAGGTAACGCCGATTCGCCCGTGAAAGCCGGTTTTGATGGCGTTGACCACCCGTTCGTCCTGCAGGGCGGCGACATAACCGCGCCTTTGCAGCGCGGCTTCCTCCTGGTCGATGCTGCCGGAGACGTCGACGGCCAGCACCAATTCCAAATCCACGCTTTCCGGTTCGGCCGCAACGGCGGCCGCCAGGCCCGCGCCCAACAATGCTGCGCCAACCGCCGCATGCGCCCAAGCGCGCGCCGCCAAGCGCCCGATTCGGACCATATGCCCCATCCCGTCCGATCCCGGTGCGGCCTCGTTGCGGATCGCGCCGGTTCCGACTACGTGATAAGCGGATATGTAGCACAAAAGCCGGGGGAAAACCGCACGTGTCGAAGTCGCCCGCGAAGTGGCTCGTTTGGACGCTGGCGCTGATCCTGCCGCTCGCGGCAACGAGGGCCGCCGATTCGGAGCGCGGCGCCGATCTCGCCAAGCGCTGGTGCGTCTCGTGCCATGTTCCCGGCGCGGAAGCGCGCGCCGGATCGGACGCGGGCCCGCCGTTCGCGCAGATGGCCGCCGACCCGGCCTATACCGACGCGCGGCTGCGCGGCTGGCTCGCCGCACCCCATCCGCCGATGCCCGACTTCAACCACAGTCGCGCCGAGATCGAGGACCTGATCGCCTACATTCGCGCCCTGAAGCCGCGTTGAAACCCTTCAACGCCCTTCCCGCCACCAGGCGAGCCCGAGCGCGGCGAACGCCGCCGCCAGCACCAGGAGCGCCGGCAGCAGCGGAACTTGGCGCGCGCCGGTGACGGCGAACGCGTCGTTGCGGCGAAGCCCCATCCAGCCGCGCCCGGCCGCGTCGCGTCCGGGCTTGACGCCACGCGCTTCCGGCAATCCGTTCGCCAGCCAGAAGACCCCGCCGCCGGTCGCCGCCGCGAGCGGCGCGAGCTTGTCGGCGTTGGCGCGCAAATCCGCGAATTCGAGCGAACTGAGCGCGCCGACCACGGCGACCGCCGTCCGCGTTCCGTCGCTCGCGCGATAAAGCCCCCGTTCGGCGGCGGCCACGCGGGTGCTCGCCCGTCCCGGCGTCGCCGGATCGGATTTCAATTCGACCGTCGTCGCCCGGCCCGAAGGCGCGGTGACGGTGACGGTCGCCGGATCGTCGGCGAGGCTGCGACGGGTAACGATGATCTCCGCGTCCTTGCCTTCGGCGGTCAGGCGCTCTTCCTCCAGGTCCGGCTCCTTCATCAGCCAGTGCACCAGCCGGCGGAGAATTTCGGCGTGCGGCCCGCCCCGGTCGTAACCGCGCGCCCACAGCCAGATGTGGTCGGAAGCGAACAGCGCGACCCGGCCCTTGTCGACCCGGTCGACCATCAGGAGCGGGCGGCCGTCGCCCGCGTCGAGCAGCGCGTGCCCGGAGGTCGGCACCGATTCGATCAGCCGGAACCAGCGGCCCCAGGGAGTCGGTTCGGTCGCCCGCGCCGCGCCCGATGTTTGGGCGGGGGGCGTCAAATCGGCGGTCACCGGATGGCGCCGACCGGTGTCGGTCAGCGCCGGGCGAAAGGGGCCTTCCGTCACCCGTCCGGTCGGACGCGCGGGCAGGATCGCGCTGACCGCCGTGCGGGCGAGGCTGCGCGCGCCAGCGAACTCGGGCCCCGCCGCCAACAGCAGCGCGCCGCCGTCGCGCACGTAGCGCTCTATGTTGCGGAAATGCGACGGCGGGATGATGTCGCGCTCGAGATAGCGGTCGAACACGATCAGGTCGAATTCCTTGAGCCGGGCCTCGAACAGCTCCTGGACCGGAAACGGAATCAGTGCCAATTCGACGATCGGCGTGAAATCGTCCTTTTCCGGCGGGCGCAGGATCGTGAAGTGGATCAACTCCACCGCCGGGTCGGATTTCAAGAGATTGCGCCACGTGCGCTCGCCCGCGTGCGGCTGGCCGGAAACCAGCAGCACCTTGAGCCGATCGCGCACGCCGTTGACGGCCACCAGCGCGCGGTTGTTGACGGGCGTCAACTCGCCCGCGACCGCCTCAACCTCGATCTCGACCAGCGTCGGCCCGGCGTGCTCGACGACATAGGTGTGGGTCTGCGGCGCGCCCACCGGCACCAGCGCGTTTTCGGCCTCGCGGCCGTCGCGGACGATGCGCACCCGCGCCAGCCGGCGCCCGGTCACCGGGCTCGCGCCGGCCTCCGCGTCGTCGATGCGATAGACGATGCTCGCTTCCTTGCCGACGATGGCGAAACCGGGCGCCTGCTCGACCACCATGCGCCGGTCGCGCTCGCCCGGCCGACCGGTGAGCAAAACGTGGACCGGCGCGGCGGGACCGGAGGCTTTCGCCGTATCCGCATCGGGCGCGTCGTGCGCTTGGCCGTCGGTCAGCAGGAACGCGGCCCCGAGCCGGCCGCGCGGCGCCTGAGCCAGCGCGCGCTCGAGCGCCGCGTAAAGCCGCGTGCCTTCGGCCTCGCCGCCCGGGCCGGGACCGCGGCCGTCGTCCTTGACCTCGATCTCGCGCACCTCGACGTTGCCGAGCCTGGCCAGCGCCGCGCGCAATTGGGCTAGCCCGGCGTCGGTGCGTTCGGGCCTGCCGTCCACCGATTGGCTGGCGCTGCGATCGAGCGCGATCACGGCGATGTCGGGGCGCGGTTCGCGCGTTTCCTCGGCGAGCCGGGGATCCAACATCGCGAGCGCGAGCAAAGCGAAGGCCACGGCGCGGAAAACCACCCCCGGCGCCCGGCGCCAGAACGCGAACCCGAGCAGCAGAATCGCCAAGGCGACGGCCGGCAGCGCCAAGGCCAACGGCACGAGCGGCGCGAAGACGACGCTGGTCATCGCCGGAGCCTCTGCATGATCGCGGGCACGTGAACCTGGTCCGACTTGTAGTTGCCGGTCAGCACGTACATCACCACGTTGACGCCGAAGCGGTAGGCGTATTCGCGCTGGCGCTCGCCCCCCGGAACCACCGGGTAGAGGGGGCGATGCCGGTCATCCACCGCCCAGGCCGCGGCCCAATCGCCGCTGCCGGCGATGACCGAGGAGACGCCGTCGTTGACGCGCTCGCCCGCGCGTTCGACCCACAACCGCCCGCCGACATGGCGCCCCGGAAACTCCCGCAGCAGATAGAACGTACGCGTGAGCACGTGATCCGGTCCGACCGGCTCCAGCGCCGGCAAGTCGAGTTGGCGCGCCAGCGCGCGCATGCCGAGCAGGCTTTCGCCTTCGCCGCCGCGCGAATCGAACAGGATGGTGCCGCCCCGGCGCATGTATTCGTTGAGACGCTCGGCCGCGCCCGCGTCGAGCGGGCGCTGCCCGCCGCCGAGCGGCCAATAGATCAACGGATAGAAGCTGAGTTCGTCCCGTGCCGGATCGATTTTGACCGGCGGCCCCATTTCCGCCGCCGTGCGCCGGCGAAGAATGACGCCGAGGCCCTCGAGACCGGCGCGGCTGGTTTCGTCGATCTCGCGATTGCCGGTGAGGACATAAGCGATCGTCGGATCGGCGCTCGCGGCGATCGCGGAAGCCTCCGCGTCCGGCCGCTGGGGTTGCGCGGCGGCGGGGAAAGCCGCCAGCGCCGTCGCCAGCAGCGCGAATGCCGCGCGGCGGGGCAACGCGAGATGGCCACGCAAGGCGAGGCTCGCCGCCAGATCGGCGAGCAGCAGCAGGAACGCGAGCCCGAGCAGCCAGGGACGCAGGTCGGTTTCGACGCTCGCGCCGTAGGCCATCGCCTCGACGTTGGCCGGGCGCGGAAACGTCTTCAGCGCCGGAACCGAATCGGCGAGGTTGAGCGCGCGCACCCCGCCCCGCTCGCCGTAGAATCCGGGCGGATGGCGCGGGCCGACGCGCGTCCTGGCGAAGGCTTCGGACGGGATCGCCTGGGCGTCCGCCGGCGGCGCGCCGAGACGGCCGAAGCCGTCGAGGGTCGCTTCGGGCGCGAGCGGCGGGCCGGGCAAGTGCGACGCCACGCCCTGGCTCAGCGCCACCACCCGTTGCAGCATGCCGACGAACAGGCCCGACAGCGGTAAATCCGACCACTGCGCGTTGGCGGTGACGTGGACCAGCACCAGCCACCCCTTGCCCTTGCGCGCGGCGGTGACCAGGGGCGTACCGTCGGCGAGACGCGCCCAGGTCCGTTCGGCGAGGTCGAGCGCGGGCTCGGCCAGCACTTGGCGGCGCACGCGCACGTCGGCCGACACCGCCAACCCGAAGAACGGGCTCTTGTCGTCGAACGGCGCCAATTCCACCGGGCGTTCCCAGGTCAAAGCGCCGCCGACAACTCGATCACCCGCGCGCAACCGCACCGGCAACAGCGGATCGGCCGATTCGGCGCCAACCGCCTGCGTCGCGACCGCGAGCCTGGGCCCCGCGAAGCGCACGGCGACGCCGCCCGCTTCGATCCAGCGCACCACCGCGCCCGCCTCGGCCGCGGGCAACGGCGCCGGGTCGGCAAGCACCAGCACGGCGAGCGGCCGCGCGAGCAGGTCGGCGAGAGCGCCGCGCCTGGCCTCCGCCCACGGCTCCAGCGCCCGCTCCAGGTAATAGAGATCGCCGAGCAACGGCTGATCCTCCCGCCCGGTGCCGACGGACGCGAGGCCGACCGGGCGGCGGCGCCAGCGTTCGTCCGCGAGCGCGACCGCGCCCGCCCCGGTTTCGTTTTCGATCTCGAGGCGGGCAAGCCGGTTGCGCAATTCCGAGGGCAACGCCATGCGCGCCTCGCCGTTGGTGCGGCCCTGGGGGAGCGCGAGCCGTTCGCGCGCGAGTGGACGGCCGTCGTCGCCGTGGGCGATCACGGAAATTTCGCGGCGCGCGCCGGCGCTCGGCCGTTCGGCGGAAAGGACGAGGGCATCGCCTTCGCTCCTCGGCGGGCGCAGCAGCAGCGGCAGCCGCTCGCCCGGCGGTTCGGCGAACAGGACCGGGCCGGAGCGGCCGAGCTGCTCGGCGAAGGCGCGCGCCTCGCCTTCGGCCGCTTCGAGCCCGTCGCTCAGCCACGCCAGCGGAAACGGCGGCGAGCGGTTGGCCTCGCCCCATTGGGCGAGCGCGTCGCCGACCGCGCGCCGCTCGGCGAGCCACGGTTTCGGTCGCAGGGATTCGACCAACTTGCGCGCCGCGGCGGCGGCGAGCGGGGTCACCGCCGGCGGCTCGGGCTTCGCCGCGGTACCGAGCACGATCACCGCGCGCCCCTCGCGCCCGGCGCGGTCGACGAGCCGTTGCGCGGCGGCGATACGTTCGTTCCAGCCCTTGGCCGCGCCCCAGCCGTCGTCGATCACCAGCGCCAAGGGCCCGGTGCCCTTCAACCCCGGCTCGGCATTGAGGATCGGGTGCGCGAGCCCGAGAATGACGGCGGCGGCGAGCGCAAACCGGAGCGCGATCAGCCACGGCGGCGTGGTGGCCGAGGTTTCGTCGCGCCGCGCGAGCGCCATCAGGATGCGGACCGGCGGAAACACTACCTCGCGCGGGCTCGGCGGAATCAGGCGGAGCAGGAACCAGAGCGCCGGTAGCGCGAGCGCGCCGAGCAGCGCCCACGGCGCGGCAAAGCTGAGCGGGCCCAATGCGAACATGTCCGGGCCGACGCTCGTTATTCCAATGCGGGCTCGGCGAGCCCGAGATAAAGGGCGAGCACGGCGGTTTCCGGCGGGCGATCGGTGCGGTGGCGGACGAAGCTCCACCCCGCAGAGCGGGTGTACCGTCCGATTTCCGCCTGATGCGCCGCCATCGCGCGCGCATAGTCGCCGGCCGCGGTTTCGGCCCGGCCGATCAGCGCGACCCCTTCCGCTTCCGGCCCGACGAAACGCACCCGCCCGGCGAACGGCAGCGTTTCCTCGGCCGGATCGAGCACCTGAACCATGTGACCGCGCACGCCGAGCGCGTCGAACGCGGCGAGCGTGGCCTTGATCTCCGCCAGCGGCGACAGGAAATCGCCGATCAACACGACGCGGGCGTGGCGCGGCAGCGCCTCCGGCACGGGCAGGCTCGGCGTCGCGGGCTCGCCCTCCTCCAGCATGTGGGCGATGCGCGTCAGCACGATCCGGCCCGAGGATGGGCGCAGGTTCGAGCCGAGCACCGCGATCCGCTCGCCGCCGCGCACCAGGAGTACGCCGAGCGCGAGCAGCAGCAATTCGGCGCGCAACCGCTTGGACCCGAACGCGGGCATGGACGCGTAATCCATCGACGCCGAAGCGTCGCGCCACAACCACACGCTTTGCGCCGCCTCCCACTCGGTTTCGCGCACGTAGAGATGGCTCGACTTCGCCGACCGCCGCCAATCGATGCGCGTGATCGAATCGTCCTGCTGGTAGCGGCGGAACTGCCAGAAGGTTTCGCCCTGGCCGACCCGGCGGCGGCCGTGCACCCCTTGCGCAACCGTCGAGGCGACGCGCTTGGCCGCGACCATCAAGGGCGGCAGCGGCGCCGCCAGGGTTTCGGCCCGATGATGAAGTTCGGCGCCGGTCGCCTTCATGGGACTGCTCAGGCGACGGTCTGCAGCAGCCGCCCGATGATCTTCTCGATCGTCACGCCTTCGGCGCGGGCGGCGAACGACAGCGCCATCCGGTGGCGCAGGATCGGCGGCGCGAGCGCGAGCACGTCGTCGACCGACGGCGCGAAGCGCCCGTCCATCAAGGCGCGCGCCCGCACGCCCAACATCAAGGCTTGGCTCGCGCGCGGGCCCGGGCCCCAGGCGACGAACTCGCGCACTTCGGCAATGTCGGAGGAATCGGGCCGCCCGGCGCGCACCAGGGTCAGGATCGCCTCGGTCACGCTTTCGCCCACCGGAATCCGGCGCACCAGCTTTTGCGCGGCGATCAGGTCGTCCGCGGACATGGCGCGTTCGGGGCGACGGCTCTCGGCGCCGGTCGTTTCCAGCATGATGTCGCGTTCGGCGGCGCGGTCGGGATATTCGACGTCGACCTGAAGCAGGAAGCGGTCGAGTTGCGCCTCGGGCAGCGGATAGGTGCCTTCCTGTTCGAGCGGGTTCTGGGTGGCGAGCACGTGAAACGGCACCGGCAGCGCGTGGTAATGGCCGGCGACCGATACGCGGCCTTCCTGCATCGCCTGCAGCAGCGCCGACTGGGTGCGCGGGCTCGCGCGGTTGATTTCGTCGGCCATCAGCAGCTGGCCGAACACCGGACCGGGAATGAACCGGAACGAGCGCCGGCCGGATTCGGATTCTTCCAAAACCTCGGAGCCGAGGATATCGGCCGGCATCAGGTCGGGGGTGAACTGGACCCGCTTGGCGTCGAGCCCGAGGATCAGCCCGAGGGTTTCCACCAGCTTGGTCTTGCCGAGGCCCGGCACGCCGATCAGGAGCGCGTGCCCGCCGGCGAGCAGCGTGACCAGCACCTGTTCGACCACCCGATCCTGGCCGAAAATCACCCGGCCGACGGCGGCGCGCGCGTCGCGGATCATTTGGCCGGCGCGTTCGACCTCGGCCGCCACGTCGAGGGAATTGCCCGAAGCGGCCTTCGCCTTATCTAATGGGACGGTGGAGATGGGATTCATGGGCACGAACGCCTTTCCCTTGACTGATCGGGGCGCGCCGTCGCCGGCGGTCTGCGGTGACATCGACCTCAGGATCGCCGCGGACGGAACATGGTATTACCACGGCAGCCCCATCGGCCGCAAAGAACTGGTGAAACTGTTCGCCTCCGTGCTGACGCGCGACGCCGACGGCTCGTTCTGGCTGAAGACCCCTGTGGAAAAAGCGCGCATCCGGGTCGACGACGCGCCGTTCCTGGGAGTGGAACTGGCGCAGGAGGGCGGCGGAACGGAGCAAATCCTGAGGCCCCGGACCAACGTGGACGAATGGGTCGTCATAGGCCCCGATCATCCCTTGCGCATCGCGCGCGCTTCCCGAGACGGCGGGCTCAAACCTTATGTCGTCGTTCGGCCGGGATTGGACGCCTTGCTCGCGCGGCCGGTGTATTATGGATTGGCCGACCTCGCCGTTAAAGGGCCGGGCGCGAAAGGGGCGACGATGGGAACTTGGAGCGCGGGCATGTTTTTCCCCCTGGAACCGTCCGATTTCCGCGAGAATCAGGATCATTTTGAACAGGGCCGCGATGACGAGCTCTCGCAATAATTTGACGACCCTGGACTCGTTGCTGCGCCGCTTTTCCACCTTGGGCGGCGGCGCGCCGAACGCGCATTCGCCGGCGATGGCGCTGAAGGGCGATCACAGCCTCAATCCGGGCATGGCCGTGAAAGCGAATCTGCGCCCGGCGGCCGTGCTGGTGCCGATCGTCGCGCGCGAGCCGGAGCCGACGGTGCTGTTCACCCTTAGGACCGCGCATCTTGTCCACCACGCCGGACAAATCAGCTTTCCCGGCGGCCACATGGAACCCGGCGACGACCGACCCGAGGACGCGGCGTTGCGCGAAACCGAGGAGGAAGTCGGCCTCGCCCGCCGTCACATTCGCGTGATCGGGCGGCTCGACCGGTATGTCACCCGCACCGGCTTCGACGTGACCCCGGTGGTGGGCGTGGTGACGCCGCCCTTCGCGGTCGCCCCCGACGCCGAGGAAGTCGCCGACGTGTTCGAGGTGCCGCTCGGTTTCCTGCTCGACCCCGCCAACCATCTGCTCGACAGCCGCACCGTCGAAGGCACGGTGCGCCGCTTCTACGCCATGCGCTGGCAAGAGCGCTACATCTGGGGCGCGACGGCGGGGATGCTGATGAACCTCTACGAATTCCTGCGCCGCCCCGCCCCGGAAGGGGCGGATCAAAGATCGCGCGCGGGGATTCGCCCGCGCGACCCGGCCGCGCCATGATCCGCATCCTGTTCGAGTACATCCTGCCGCTGATCGCGCCGTTCCTCGTCTATTTTGGCTGGGTCTGGTTCGCCGCCCGGCGCGCGGCGAAAGAGGGCACCGCCGCGCCCGACTGGCGCCAAGGTCCGTGGTACTGGCTCGCGGCGGCGGGGCTGGTGCTGTTCGTCGGCGCGCTGGTCCTGACCGCGCTTACCGGCGGCGAGAAGCCGGGCGGGGTTTACCGCCCGCCCGCGCTCGGTCCCGACGGCAAGGTCATCCCCGGCCATTTCGAGCGCGCCCCGCCCCGGTAGGGGCGCGCTTTTATGAGCGCGCGTCACGCCGATAGGCATGCATTCGCATGACGATTCGCCCGCGCGCCGGCGAAGCGGTAACCCTCTCGCCGTCGGCCTCGGCTATAGTCGGCCGATGCCGAACCGAACCGAACCGTTGGCACCCGTCGGCAAGCTCGCGCCCCAGCCGTGGATGGATTTGCCCGAAACCCGCGCCGTGATCGCGGCGCTGACGCGCGATCAAGCCGAGGTGCGCTTCGTCGGCGGGTGCGTGCGCGACGCCCTCGCCCACCGTCCGGTGACGGACATCGACATCGCCACCCACGATCCACCCGAGAAGGTGATCGCCCTGCTGGAAGCCGCCGGCATTCGCGCCGTCCCGACCGGCATCGCCCACGGCACCGTGACCGCCGTGACCGGTTCGCGCCACTTCGAAATCACGACGCTTAGAATCGACGTCGAAACCGACGGTCGGCGCGCCAAGGTCGCCTTCACCGACGACTGGGTGGCGGACGCGGCGCGGCGAGACTTCACCATCAACGCGCTTTCGTGCTCGCCCGCGGGCGACGTGTACGACCCGTTCGACGGCATGGCCGATCTCGCTGCCGGACGTATCCGGTTCGTCGGCCGCGCGACCGAACGCATCCGCGAGGACGCGCTGCGCCTGCTCCGCTTCTTCCGTTTTCAAGCGACCTTCGGCCGCCCGCCACCGGATCCCGAAGCCCTCGACGCCTGCCGCGCGCTGGCCCCGCTGGTGGATCAGCTTTCGGGCGAGCGGGTGCGCTCGGAACTGTTCCGCATCCTGCTCGCGCCCGATCCGGCCTCGACGATTTCGCTGATGCGGGGCGAAGGGGTGCTCGAGCGCGTGCTGCCGGAAGCGGGCGACGTCAGCCGGTTGCGCGTGTTGGCGTGGCTCGAAACCACCGCGGTCAAGATCGAGGGGCTCGAACCCGACGCGCTGCGTCGGCTCGCCGCCCTGGTGCGCGTCGACGGTGAAGGCACGCGGACGATCGCCGAACGGCTGCGCCTGTCGAATGCCGAGCGCGACCGGTTGGCGGCGCTGGCCGCGCCCGAAGCCGCCCTCGCGCCGACCATGGACGCGCGCGCGCGGCGACAGGCGTTTCACCGGCTCGGCGGCGCGGCCGCGCGCGATCGCGCGCTGCTGGCGTGGGCCGAAGAACTCGCCGACACGCCACATCCGCCCAAGGGACGCAACGACGCGTGGACGACGCTGGTCAAGGACGCCGTTGCCTGGACGCCGCGCGAATTTCCGTTGAAGGGCCGTGACGCGATCGCGCTCGGGATTCCGGCGGGCGAGCGGGTCGGCGAAGCCCTGGCCGACGTGGAGCGTTGGTGGATCGAGGGCGACTTCCGGGCCGGGCACGAGGAATGCCTAGCGAAGTTGAAGGAGCGGCTTTAGGGCCACGCCCGTCGATCCCTATTTCAGCCGCGCGCCTCGTCCGTCCTCCACCGCGACGGCGAGGGGGATTCCCCGGCGCACGCTTTGCGACACGGTGCAGAAGTCCTCGAACTGCGCGAGGATGCGGTCCAGGCGCTCGATCGTGTCGCCGGGCTTGCCCAAGCGGATGGTCAACGCGATTTCTTGAATGCGCAGGCGGTTTTCGGCGTTGCGTCCGACGCGCGCGCTGGCCGTGGTGCGAATGCCGCCGGCATCCTGCTTGAACTTTTTCAGGGCGAAAAAAAGGCTGGCCGACATGCAATTAGCGACGGCCGCGAGCAACAGTTGGTCCGGCGAGGGTCCCTGCCCCGAACCGATGGGCGCGGGCTCGTCGGCGAGCAGTTGCGGGATCGTCTCCCCGAAATCGATCAAAAACCGGTAATCGCGTTGCTGGGTGATGGTGACGGAAATTTCGGCGCCCTCGCTCATGGATCGAGCCTCCTTCGTTCGGTCGGATGGTTTTCCGCCCCTCACGGCCACGCCGTGAGCGGCGGCAAGGACATCAGGATCGCTTCCGTATTGCCGCCGGTCTTGAGGCCGAACAGCGTGCCCCGGTCGTAGAGCAAGTTGAACTCGACGTAGCGCCCGCGCTTGATCAGTTGCACCTGACGATCGGCTTCGGTCCACGACTCGTCCAGGTGCCGGCGCGCGAGGCGGGGATAGACGTCGAGGAACGCCTCGCCGACGGCCTGCGTGAAGGCGAAGTCGCGCGCGAAGTCGCCGCCCGCGAGTTCGTCGTAGAAGATGCCGCCGACCCCGCGCGCCTCGCCCCGGTGGGGAAGATAGAAATATTCGTCGCACCATTTCTTGAAGCGCGCATACCACGCGGGATCGAACCGGTCGCAGGCGGCCTTGAGCGCGGCATGGAAATCGGCGGTGTCCCCGGCCAGCGGAAACACGGGCGTCAGATCGGCGCCGCCGCCGAACCAGCCCTTGGTGGTGACGATAAAGCGCGTGTTCATGTGCGCGATCGGCACCTTGGGCGAGCGCGGATTTTTCACCACCGAAACCCCCGACGCCCAGAAGCGGGGATCCTGGGTCGCGCCGGGAATGCGGGCGCGGAATTCCTCCGAGAATTCGCCCGCGACGGTCGAGACGTTGACGCCCGCCTTTTCGAACACGCGCCCGCGCAGCACCGCCATCGTTCCGCCGTCCCCCTCGATGCCTTTGCGCAGCCACGGGGTGCGCACGAAATGCCCGGGCGGGCCGAAGTCCTTGGCCGGGCCGCGCACTTCGTCTTCGATCTTTTCCAACTCCGCGCACAGGCGATCGCGCAAGGCCTCGAACCACGCGCGCGCGGCGGCCTTCTGATCGTTGGTGCCGTAGACGTCGCCGCTCATGGCGGAAACCCCCGTGTCTGCCGCAGCGCCTCGCCCAGGACCATGGCTGCCGCCGCGGCCACGTTCAAGGAGCGCATGCCGGATTTCAGCGGGATGCGGAGGCGGGCGAAGGCGCGGGCGTGCACCTCCTCCGGCGCGCCCTCGCTTTCCCGCCCGACCACGAGGGTATCCCCGGGGCGGAACGCGAAATCCGTGTACGCGGTCGCGCCCTGGGTGGTGAGCAGCAGAAGCCGTCGCGGGCCGAGATGTTCGCAAAACGCCTGCCACGACGAATGGCGGGCGACGTCGGCGTGACGCAGGTAATCCATGCCGGCGCGCCTGAGGCGTTTGTCGTCGAGGACGAAACCGAGCGGGCCGATCAGATCGACCGGCACGCCGAGCCCGGCAGCGGTGCGCAGCATGTTGCCCGCGTTGCCGGCGATGTCCGGCTGATAGAGAGCGAGCCGCACGCCGTCCGCCCGAATCGAATCGTCGCTCATCGCACTTTCGGTCTCCATCGGCGCCCGCCGGAGCGGAAAAACTCGCCCGCCGCCAAGGGTTTGCGGCCGCTTGGAAAGGGTCGCGCGGAACGCCCGAACCCTTGCCTCGTCGAGGGCCTCCCCTTAGATTGGGCGCCCGCGACGTCGCCCACGAAACCCGCCCACAAAACCCCAAGAGGAATTCCATGTCCAGCACCGCCACGACGGCTCCCGGCGCCCCCGGCCCGCACGGCGCGAGCGAGGCGGATGACGCCAAAAGTCGCCGCGATTTCCTGATCGTGGCCACCGGCGCGGTCGGCGCGGTCGGCACCGCTCTCGCGGTCTGGCCGCTGATCGACAGCATGAACCCCGCCGCCGACGTGCTGGCGTTGGCTTCGACCGAGGTCGACCTTACGCCGATCCAGGTCGGCCAGGCGATCACCGTCACGTGGCGCGGCAAGCCCGTGTTCATCCGCCACCGCCGCGACGAGGAAATCCGGAAAGCGCGCGAGGAAGACGCCGCCGGCCTGATCCACCCGGAAAAGGACGCCGCCCGCGCCAAAAAGCCGGAATGGCTGATCATGGTCGGCGTGTGCACCCATCTCGGCTGCATTCCGCTCGGCCAGAAGGCGGGCGAACCCAAGGGCGAATTCGGCGGCTGGTTCTGCCCCTGCCACGGCTCGCACTACGACACCTCGGGACGCATCCGCAAGGGCCCGGCGCCCAAGAACCTGGGAATCCCGCCCTACGCGTTCGTCACCGACACCACCGTGAAGATCGGCTGAGGAGAAGCGCCCCATGACGACGACAGGAACCGCGCCGGTCTGGAAGAACCCGGTCGTCCGCTGGATCGACGAACGGCTGCCGCTGTTCACCCTGATGCACGAAAGCGCGGTCGCTTATCCGGCGCCGCGCAACCTGAATTACTGGTGGAACTACGGCTCCCTCGCCCTGTTCGTGCTGGTGATCATGATCGCGACCGGCGTCGTGCTCGCCATGCACTACACGCCGCACACCAGCATGGCCTTCGACAGCATCGAGCGCATCATGCGCGACGTCAATTACGGCTGGCTGATCCGCTACGTCCACATGAACGGCGGCTCCGCGTTCTTCATCGTCGTCTACATCCACCTGTTCCGCGGGCTCTATTACGGCTCCTACAAGGCGCCGCGCGAACTGCTGTGGATCATCGGCGTGGTCATCATCCTCGTCATGATGGCGACCGCGTTCATGGGCTACGTGCTGGTCTGGGGCCAGATGAGCTTCTGGGGCGCGACCGTCATCACCAACTTGTTCTCGGCGATCCCGCTGGTCGGCGACAATATCGTCGCCTGGCTGTGGGGCGGGTTCTCGGTCGACAATCCGACGCTCAACCGCTTCTTCTCGCTCCACTACCTGCTGCCGATGGTGATTCTCGGGCTCGTCGTCCTGCACCTGTGGGCGTTGCATACGGTCAAGTCCAACAACCCGATCGGCGTCGACATCAAGCACCCCGGCGACACCATCCCGTTCCACCCCTACTACACGATCAAGGACTTCTTCGGGGTCGGCGTGTTCATGATCGGGTACATGGGCTTCGTCTTCTTCGCGCCCAACTTCTTCGGCGAACCCGACAACTACATCGTCGCCAACCCGCTGGTGACGCCGCCGCACATCGTGCCCGAATGGTACCTGCTGCCGTTCTACGCGATCCTGCGCGCGATCACCTTCGACATCTGGTTCATCCCGGCGAAGCTGATCGGCGTGGTCGCCATGTTCGCCTCGATCCTGATCCTGATGCTGCTGCCGTGGCTGGACCGCGCCAAGGTGCGCAGCGCCCGCTTCCGCCCCGTGCACCGCCAGTTCTTCTGGGTGCTGGTGATCGACTGCTTCGTCCTCGGCTACGTCGGCGCCAATCCGCCCGAGGGCTACTTCATCCCGCTCGGCCAGGCGGCGACGGCGTATTACTTCCTGCATTTCCTGGTCGTGATCCCGCTGGTCAGCCTGTTCGAGCGGCCCAAGGCCGTCCCGGACAGCATCAGCGCCGCCGTCCTCAAGAAGGCGTGAGGAGCGCGCCATGAAAACAAAAATGACCCCCGCGACGCTGCTGGCCGCGCTCCTCGCGTTCGCCGCCCTCGCCCCCGCCCCCTCGGCCCTTGCCGCCGGCGCGCCCAAGCCGCCGGCGCAGGCCTGGTCGTTCGACGGGATTTTCGGGTCCTTCGACCGCGCCCAGGTGCGTCGCGGCCTGATCGTCTATCGCCAGGTGTGCGCGGCGTGCCATTCGCTCAACCTGGTCGCCTACCGCCACCTCGCCGGCATCGATCTGAGCGAAGACGAGATCAAGGCCATCGCCGAATCGGTCGAAGTCACCGACGGCCCCAACGACCAGGGCGAAATGTTCCAGCGTCCGGGCCGCCCCTCCGACAAGTTCAAGGCGCCGTTCCCCAACGACAAGGCGGCGCGCGCCGCCAACAACGGCGCCTATCCGCCGGATCTCTCGCTGATGGTCAAGGCGCGCAAGGGCGGTGCCGATTACTTGCATGCGGTGCTGACCGGCTACAAGGAAGCGCCCGCCGGCATCCAGCTCATGGATGGCATGTCCTACAACGTCTACTTCCCCGGCCAGCAGATCGCCATGGGCGCGCCGCTCAATGAGGGTTCGGTCGAATACGCCGACGGCACCAAGGCCACCGTCGACCAGATGGCCAAGGACGTCGTCGCGTTCCTGGCGTGGACCGCCGAGCCGGAGATGGAGGTGCGCAAGCGCCTCGGCCTCAAGGTGTTGCTGTTCCTCTTGGTGCTGACCGGCATGCTGTTCGCCTTGAAGCGCATGATCTGGTCGGACCTGCATTAGGAGAGCCACATCGATGACCCGCCGCCGGATCGCGCGGCTCGCCGCCGCGTTCGCGTTTTTCCTCTGTGCCCCGCAGGCGTTCGCGCAAAGCGCGGCGCGCGTCCAGTTCGACACCTCCCTCGGCAAGATCGTGATCGAGGTCGATGCGGCCAGGGCGCCGCGGACGGTCGAGAATTTCATGCGCCTGGTGCGCGCTGGATTCTACGACGGCACTATCTTCCACCGCGTCATCCCCGGCTTCATGGCCCAAGGCGGCGGCTTCACCCCCGACTACCAGCAGAAGCCGGCCGGACAGCCGGTGCGGAACGAATCACCGGGCGGCCTTTCCAACCTGCGCGGCACCGTGGCGATGGCGCGCACGTCGGATCCCCATTCGGCCACCGCCCAGTTCTTCATCAACGTCGCGGACAACAAGTTCCTCGACGCGGGCCCGCGCCACCCGGGCGGTTTCGGCTACGCGGTGTTCGGCGCGGTGGTCGAGGGCATGGAGGTCGTCGACCGCATGGTCGCGACCCCGACCGGACCGGCCGGCCCCTTCGACAAGGACGCGCCGAAGACGCCGATCGTCATCACCAAGGCGACGATCATTCGCTGAAAGTTTAGCGCAGGCTCGCCTCGATGTTGCCGCCGTCCACGGTCACGATCGCCGCCGTGGTCTTTTTCGCGAGGGCGAGGGCGACGAATTCGCGCGCCACGTCTTCCGCCGTCACTTCCTGCTTGAGCAGGTTGCCGGCCATGTAGTCGGCCTCGCTTAAGCCCCTCGCCTTCGAGCGCGACGCGATCATGTCGCCGGTGAGTAATCCCGAGCGGATGCGGTCGGCGTTGACCGCGTTCGAGCGGATTTTGTCCGCGCCGTGGTCGAGGGCGTATTGCTTCATCAGGAACAGCGTCGCCGCCTTGGGCAACCCGTAGGGGCCGAAGTCGCGGCCCGGGTTGACCGCCTGCTTCGAGGTATTGAACAGCAGGCACCCGCCCAATCCTTGCGCGCGCATGATGCGGACCGCGTGCTGCGCCACCCGCTGGTGGGCGAAGAAATTCAACTCGAAGCTTTGGCGCAGGGCGGCCTCGTCCACGTCGCCGATGCGGCCCTGCCAGGCGGCGCCCGCGTTGGACACCACGATATCGACCCCGCCGTAGGCGGCGGCGATGCGGTCGAACGCGGCCGCCACCTCGGCCGCGTCGGTCACGTCGCAGCCGAGCCCGAGACCCTTGACCGCCTTGGCCGCCGCCTCGGCGGCCTTGGCGTCGCGATCGAGCACGCAGACCTCGGCCCCTTCGGCGGCGAAGGCTTTCGCCGTCGCCGCGCCGATGCCGGAGCCGCCGCCGGTAACGACCACCACGTGGCGCGCGAGCGGCTTTTCGGCGCCCTTGCCCAATTTCGCCTGTTCGAGCGACCAGTATTCCACGTCGAAGGTGTCGGGCTCGGGGATCACCTGGTAGCGCCCGAGGGCCTCGGCGTCGCGGATGACCTCGACGTTGGTCTCGGCGAGATCGGCGGCGATCCGCGCCGCCTTTTTCGATTCGCCGAGCCCGAACAGGCCGAGCCCCGGCACCAGCACCACGCGCGGGATTGGGTCGAGTTCCTTCTTCGCGCCCTTGAAACGTTTGTTGTTGCGCGCGAAGTAGACGCGGTAGTCGGCGACGTAATCCCCGAGCGCCTTTTCGGCGGCCGACCTGAAGGCCGCGAGCTTGCCCGCTTCCGGCGCGGGCACGATCAAGGGCTTTTGCTTGGTGCGGATGACGTGATCGGGGGTCGCGGTGCCGGCCTGGCCGTAGCGGGCGAGGTCGCGGCCGTCGACGAACGCGCGTACCGTCGGATTAGTGCGGAAATCGAACACCAGACGCTTCCACTCATTACTCGCCCGCCTGTCGGCGGGACCGCGCCAGGCAGGGTTGACCGGAATGGCGAGCAGGCCGCGCAGGATGGGCGCCACCTCGGCCACGCTCGCGATCTTTTTCGGCAGCGGGCGGAGCGCGAACGTCTTGCGCCCGGCTTTCTTGATGCGCGCTTCCGCCGCCGAGACATGGCCGATCATGCGCCCGTAGGCTTCCTTCGCCGTCGCCCCGAAGGTGAAAATCCCGTGCTTCAGCAGGATTAATCCCTCGACGTCGGGATGGGCGCGGTAAATCTCGGCGGCTTTCTTGGCGAGCGCGAAGCCCGGCATGATGTAGGGCACGTAGGCCATTGTCGCGCCGTACACTTCGCGGCAGAGGGCCTCGCCGTCCGGCTGGTCGGTAAGCGCGAGCACCGCGTTGGAATGGGTATGGTCGATGAAGGGGTGCGGGATGAAGGCGTGCAGCAGCGTCTCGACCGAGGGATTGGGCGATCCGGAATCGATCAGGTTGCCGCGCTGGACGTTGACCATGTCTTCGTCCGAAAGCGCCTTGAGCTTCAAGAGGCCGAGCAGCGGTTTCAGCCGCACGGCGGGCAGGCCCTGGGGCTCGATGGTCGCCATGTCCCAGCCCGAGCCCTTGACGCAGAGCACCTCGACATCCTCCCCGGCGAGATCGCGCATCCGCGTCTTGACCGAGGTGTTGCCGCCCCCGTGCAGCACCAGCCTGGGCTCGCCCCCCAACAGGCGCGTGGTGTAGACCCGGAGCGCCACGTCGCGGGCGATGCCTTGCAGGGCGTAGTGCTTGACGCAGGCCTCGGCGTCGCGGTCGGACCAGAGATTTTTCATGGTGGCGCTATCTTCCATCTTCCCGCTTCGGCTGCCGGAACGGCTCGCTTTATCCTCCGCGCCGAGGCTCCGCGCAAGGTTCACGGCTTCGCGGGCGCGCGGCTTCCGGGGGCGGACGATCCGGTCCCCGCCATCCGATTGTCCCCGCTTTCCACCGGATTCACACGCCGTCCCGCCCCCTCCGGCCCGTCCCGGGCTTGCTAGTTTGCCTGCCGCCGCTCCGACCGCGCCGGGTGCGCGGGGACAACGGGCGTGGCTGTTTTTGGGAACAGGGGACTTCGCATGAAAGTTCGCCTTGCCCGGACGGGAACGATCCTGGTCGCGGGTTCGATCGGGATTCTGTCATCCTGCGGATGGGTCCAGGAAAAGTTCCAGGTGGACTCGTTCGTGCACCGCGACGAGGCCATGTCCGGCAAAAGCGGCGGACCCTTGGTGAAGGATCTCGATAAGCCCGGAAACATCATCATCCGGCCCTTCGACCTGGACAAGGGAACGCTGCTCGGCTCGACCCAACCGGCGAGTCAACAGGCGGTTACCGACAAGAGCGCGCGCGACCGGCTGCTCGATCACTTGCTTTACCTCTCCGACCAGGTGTGCGAACAGCATAAGACCCGGATCGCCGCCAACGCCGCTAGCATGAATGCGACCTTTTCCGGGATCACCACCCTGCTCGGCGCGGCCGGAGCCATCGTCACCGGCGAGACCGCCGCCCGCATCCTCGCCGGCACCGCCGGCGCCGCGAGCGGTCTGCAGTCGAACATTAACGAGCATTTCTACCAAAATAATCTTGCCCTCGCCGTCAATCGCCAGATCGACCGCCAGCGCATCGCCAAGCTGAGGGAGATCAACCAGAGTCGCACCAAGGATCTGAACATCTATTCGCTCGAAGGCATGATTCGCGACGTCGCCCAGTACCACGAGCTTTGCTCGTTCCACGCCGGGGTCGCCGGCCTGACCGACGAGACCAAGCGCCCGGCGACCGTCGACGAGTTGCGCGGCAAAATCGAATCCGTGCGCATGCAAATCCGCGCCAACCAGGACACCCTCGCCCTGATGGACCAACGCGGCCTCAAGACCAAGCCCGAGTATCGCCAATTGGAGATCGCCAACGGCACCCTCGGCCGGTCGCTCGGGTTTCTCACCAACCAACTGAACGTGGTCATGACCAGCGCCAACTCCGGCGCGTTCGCGGCCGAGACCGACGTTCTCGCCAAAAGCGACATTCCCGCGCTGAAGATCGCTTCGACGCGAAACGATGTCACAATCTGGCGGACGCGCCTGATCAAGGTTCTCGACGACATGCCGGCGGCGGGCGTGAAAAAGCCGGCCGATGCCGAGAAAACGAGCATCGCCACGGCCGTCGCAAAAGCGACCGGTCTAATCGATCCCAAGCTCAAGGCTTTCGACGAGACGGACAAGAAGGATGCCTTGTCCTACAGCCTGATCCGGCTGGAGGCGGGTTTGGAGGGAATTTCCGGAAACGATCGCGACACGAAAATCGGCGAGATCAACAAAATACTGGCCGACGCGCGAAGCAAAATCCTGATCCCGCTCCGCCATCTGGCGGCCAGTTACGAAACGGCCTTCGCCAAGGCCGAAGCCGAAATCCGCGCGGGTAAATACGAAGACGCCGCGAAGACTCTCGCCGGCTACGCTCCCCCGGAATAAAAGCGCCGCCGGATCGGCATACCCCGGCTAGGTCGCGGACGAGACCTTGCCGGGCGTAGTGGCGGCTGGAGGGCGGATGGCTCCCGTCGGCAAGAACGGTTTCGCCGTCATTGCAAGGGGGTGTCGCGCGAATGCGCGCCTATCGGCGCGACGCGCGAATGCATGCATCACGGCGTGATACCGATGAAGCAATCCAAGAAGCGGCGAATTTGCGCCGTTTCCCTGTGTCGCCACGGACGCTTCGCGCCCTCGCGATGACGCCCGGGAGGTATTTTGCAACGGCCCGCTAAGGTTCCCGGCCGTAGGGTCCGAGGGTCAACGCGCGCGTAAAACCCTCGTCAGACCGACGTCGAAAGTTTATAATTATTCAAATAACCGATTGAATAGTATTTCGAGACGCATTTTCGCCACATTGGGGAAAAACCTTACTTAGTTACCCAAATAAAAATCCCTATTGTTTTTATGGCGACAAGCCGATTTTGTACAGAATTCTAGGTTTGGTTGGTAAACACTAAGAAAAATAGCCTTTTCCGGGGGGAGGGGGGGATGGCCGAAGAAAACGGCACGCCTGGGACGGGCGGAGCCGAAATCCGAAACCGGATTCTTGCTGCCTGCCTTATTTTTATTGCGCTCGTTTCCGCGCTGTTCGCGTTTCGCGCCCGGCAGATTTACGATGAATCCTACGCCGGCGCCGTGGCCGAACTGTCCGGCCAAACGCTCGCGCTCAAGGCGTTCACCGAGGAATCGCTCGGCAACATCGACGCCCAACTCCAGGTCGTTGCCGCGCGCGTGCGCGCGGCGAACGGCGTCCGCGCGCCCGAACTTCGCGATCTCGGCGCGGTATTCACCATACGGCGGTTCAACCCACCGTACCTGCACGCCATGGCCCTGGCCGACGCGGACGGGCGCGTGCTCCATGCCCCCATCGCCGAGATGTCGCCGAGCTTCGCCGAGCGCCCCTATTTCATCCATCACCGCGACAATCCGGGGCTCGGCCCCAATTTCACCAGGACGACGGCGGCCGTCGTCGATCCCGGCGTCAAGCGCTTCACCATCAGCCGCCGGCTGGAAACCGCCAATGGCGAATTCGCCGGCACCGTTGTCGCTTTTCTCGACGCCGAGAAGCTGTCGGCCGAATACGCGCGCCTGCGCGTCCGCCCCGAAAGCTCGTTCGCCCTGATCGACGCCGACGGGGCGCTGGTGACGCGCATGCCGTATTCACCGGACTTCGTCGGCCAGACCATCCGTACCCCGCAGCGCAAGGGCGATGTCAAATTGGCGGTTGTGCCCGACACGCCCGCCGCTTTCATCCGGCCCGAGTCCCTCGACGGCCACGCTCGTCTCATCGTCCAGCGGCAGCTCGATCGTTATCCTTTCTCGGTCGGGTCGACGCTGACCTTGGACGCCGTCGAAGCCCGCTGGCGACGGGAATGGCCACGGTTGGCGCTGGTCTGGTGCATCGTTGTGCTGACGACGATCACGGGCGGAGTCCTGCTGGTCCGGCAGACCGGGCGCCTGCTCGCGGCGCGCGAAACCCTCGGCCACGCCAACCGCGAACTGGATTTCTACAAATACGCCCTCGACCACCACGCCATCGTCGGCATCACCGACGTGGCCGGGAACATCGTCTACGCCAACGACAAGTTTTGCGATATTTCCAAATATGACCGCGAGGAACTTGTCGGCCAGAACCACCGCATCCTCAATTCCGGCGTTCATCCGAAGGCGTTTTTTCGCGACATATGGCGCGCCATCGCGCGCGGCGAGGTCTGGCGCGGCGAAATCTGCAACCGGGCCAAGGACGGATCGCTCTATTGGGTGGACACGGCAATCGTGCCGCTGCCGAACGAACGCGGCAGGCCGTTCCGCTATTTCGCGATTCGCATCGATGTCACCCAACGCAAGCAGATGGAGGTGGACCTGGTCGCCGCCAAGACCGAAGCCGAGGCGGCGAACCGTTTCAGGGGCGAACTGCTCGCCAACACCAGCCACGAATTGCGCACGCCGCTCAACGCCGTCATCGGCTTTTCCGACATCCTGAAGACCGAAGCGTTCGGCCCTCTGTCCCCCAAGTACCGGGAGTACGCCGCCGACATCAACAACGCCGGGCGCCACCTGCTCCGGCTCGTCAACGACATTCTCGACATGTCGGCGATCGACGCCGGCAAGCTCGATCTGGCCGAGGAGAGGCTGGACCTGGTCGATCTCCTCAAGGACGTGACCCGGCTGATCAACCATCGGGCCGAGGCCGGCGGAATCGAGTTGCGCGCGAAAATTCCCGAGAAGCTTCCTTTCCTGGTCGCCGACGAACGCCGCATCAAGCAGATCACGCTCAACCTTCTGTCCAACGCCATCAAGTTCAACGCGCCGGGCGGGTCGGTGACGCTCGCGGCCGGACGGACGGCGGACGGATCGCTGTTCTTTTCCGTCGCCGATACCGGCGTCGGCATGGACGAAGAAGAGGTCGCGGTGGCGATGTCCCGGTTCGGGCAGGTCGATTCCAGCCTCGCGCGCAAGCACGAGGGCACCGGTCTCGGCCTGCCGCTCGCCCACGAATTGGTCGAACTCCACGGCGGCCGCTTCGAGATCGCCAGCGCCAAGGGCCGGGGCACCACCGTGACCGTGACGTTTCCCCCGGAGCGGACGGTCAGGATTTAGGATCTGGCCCAGCGGGCCGCGAAAAAAACTCCTCCCGCCCGCCCGCTAAATCGAATCCCCGAATTCACGATAAACCCACCAGCCCGCGAGCAAGGCGAGCGCGAGCCAGATCGCGACCACGACGCCGGCGGCGGCGCGGCTGGCGGGAAGGCGTTCGGCAGCGCGCGCCCGGGCGCGGTGTTCGGCCATGATCGCGGGCGGAATCAGGCGAACGGCGAGATAGATCCCGAGCGGGACCAGAAGCAGATCGTCGAGGTAGCCGATCACCGGAATGAAATCGGGAATGAGGTCGATCGGCGAGACGGCGTAGGCGACGACCGCGACCGCCAGCGCCTTGGCCGCCCACGGCACCCGGGGATCGCGGCCGGCGAGATAGAGGGCATGCAGCTCGCTTCGGATCGCGCGCGCCCAGGATTGAAGCCGCCCGATCAAGCGACGCGCCGTTCGGGAAAGAGCCGGGCGAGGCCTTCGCGCGAGGCCGGACATACGCCTTTTTCGGTGATCAGCGCGGTGACCAAGCGCGCCGGCGTCACGTCGAAGGCCGGGTTGGCGGCGGGGCTAGCCGCGGGCGTCAGCTGGATGCTTTCGATCCGGCCGTCGCCGGCGCGTCCGGCGATGCGGGTGACTTCGTCGGGGTTCCGTTCCTCGATCGGGATTTCCCTGAGGCCGTCGCTCACCGTCCAGTCGATGGTTGGACTCGGCAGGGCGACGTAGAACGGCACGCCCGTGTCGTGGGCCGCCAGCGCCTTCAAATACGTGCCGATCTTGTTGCACACGTCGCCTTGCGCCGTGACCCGGTCGGTGCCGACGATGCAGAAATCGACCCGGCCGCGCTGCATCAAATGCCCGCCCGCGTTGTCGACGATCACCGTGTGCGGCACGCCGTGGTTGGCCAGTTCCCACGCGGTCAAGGAGGCGCCCTGGTTGCGCGGGCGGGTTTCGTCGACCCAGACATGGACTGGGAGCCCGGAGTCGAACGCCTTGTAGATCGGCGCGGTCGCCGTGCCCCAATCGACGGTGGCGAGCCAGCCCGCGTTGCAATGGGTGAGCACGTTGAGCCGATCGCGCCGCCCCTTGCGCTCCCAGGCCTCGCGGAAAATCTTCAACCCGTGGTCGCCGATGGCCGAGTTGATGGCGACGTCCTCGTTGCAGATTTCGCCCGCACGGGCAAAGGCGGACGCGGCGCGGGCCTTGGGCGCAATCGGCATCAGCGCCGACGCCATCTCGTCCAGCGCCCAGCGCAGGTTGATCGCCGTCGGCCGGGTCGCGATCAGCAGCGCGCGGGCGGCGTTGAGACCCGCGTCGCTCGGATCGCGGCGCATGGCGAGCGCCACCCCGTAGGCCGCCGTCGCCCCGATCAGCGGCGCGCCGCGTACCCACATTTCGGCGATGGCGCGGGCGGCATCCTCGGGCGTCGCCAAGCGCGCGGTCACGAATTCGTGCGGCAGGCGGCGCTGGTCGATGATCTCGACCGCGTTTCCGTCCGGCGCGGACCAAATGGTGCGCGTGGGCTTGCCGTCGACCTTCATTTTTGGGCGCGCTTCTTCTTAGGGGGCGCCGCGCCCAGCACCCGGCCGGCGACTGCCGACAGTTTCTTCACCATGACGCGGCTCCGCTTCTCCGGATGGGTGATGACGGCGTTGTCGAGCGCGGTATGGCACCCCTTGGCGCACGATTCCGTCCGCGCCGAGAGCGCGGGCACCACCCGGCGGATCAACGCGCGGGCCTTGTCCGCGTTGTCGAACAGCACCTTGATCACCGCCTCGACCGAGACATGGCCGTGGTCCGGATGCCAGCAGTCGTAGTCGGTGACCATGGCGACGGTGGCGTAGCACATCTCGGCCTCGCGCGCGAGCTTGGCCTCGGGCATGTTGGTCATGCCGATCACGTCGCTGCCCCAGGATCGGTAGAGATTCGATTCGGCCTGGGTCGAAAATTGCGGACCTTCCATGACCAGGTAGGTGCCGCCGCGCGCGACCGGGATTCCCTCCGCCTTCGCCGCCCCGTGCAGCGCGTCGCCGAGCCGGCCGCAGACCGGGTGGCCCATGCCGACGTGGGCCACCAAGCCGGGGCCGAAGAAGGTTTTTTCCCGGGCGAAGGTGCGGTCGATGAACTGGTCGACGATCACGAACGTGCCGGGCGGCAGGTCCTCGCGCAGCGAACCGCACGCCGAGACCGAGACGATGTCGGTCACGCCCGCGCGCTTGAGGACGTCGATGTTAGCGCGGAAGTTGAGCGCCGACGGCGGAATAAAGTGGCCGCGACCGTGGCGGGGCAGGAAAACGACCCGCTGGCCGTCGAGCGTGCCGAAGAGCAGCGCGTCGGACGGCTCGCCGAAGGGCGAGGCGATCTTGCGCCAGCGGGCGTTCCTCAACCCGTCGATGGCGTAGACGCCGCTGCCGCCGATGATGCCGATGACGGGGGGCGTTCCGGGAAGTTTGCTCATGGGCGATCCGTTTTGTGTCAGATTAAGGGGTGCCGCGCAAATGCCGGGCAAGGAACGCGAAGGACCGGGCGAAGGCGGCGCGCGCGGCTTCCGGCCGGTACGCGGCGCGCATGTCGCAGGCGAAGCCGTGCGGTCCGGGATAGATTTCGGTCTCGACCGCGGGATGGGCGCTTCGGACGGCGGCGATGGTTTCGGGCGGAATGCTGGAGTCCTCGTCGCCGAAGATCAGGAGCGTCGGGCATTTCGGTTTCTCGGCGGGATAGTCGACGATCTGGGCGCCGTAATAGCATACCGCCGCGTCGACCGGGTTTTTTGCGGCAGCCCTCCAGGCCATGGAGCCGCCCCAACAGTAGCCGATCACGCCGACGCGCCCGGCGAAACGCACCGATTCGGCCGCCGCACGAAGGTCGTGCAAAGATAAATCCCACGAAAATCGCCCGCGCAATTCGCGCCCGCGCGCCACGTCGGCGTCACCGTAGTCGAGCTCGACGCCCTTCTCGGCGCGGTCGAACAGCGCCGGGGCGACGACCGCAAAACCGAGGGACGCGTAACGGTCGGTCACCCGCCGGATGTGCTCGTTGACCCCGAAGATTTCCTGCGCCACCACCAGGCCGGCGAGCGGCTCCGGCCCGACACTTTTCCAGGCGGCCAGCTCGTGGCCGTCGGCGGCCTTCAGCGTCGTCCATTCGCCCATGGGAACTCCCCGTTAACTCATATATTCAACGCAAAAACGGCCGGAAGGGCCAGGGATTACGGCCGATACTCTGGATGCGTGCATCGAGCGGGTGTCGGATTCGACTCTAAATAGATGTTCTGGTAATGTTCTTTAGAGCCAGGAGGACTCATGAGGCCGTTGCGAGTTCTTCGGAGCCACTTTTTCGTTCTCGCCACGATGGCCGCGACCGCCGCGTGCCAGACGGACGGGTCGTTTCCCAACTTTTCATCATCGTCTTCATCATTCTCGTCACCCACGCCGACCAGAGTTTCGCAAGCCGTATATCTTCCCTTCTACGATCAGGGCGATCATTTAGCCAGCCTCGTCCAGGAATCGCGATTTGAGGACGCGGTGCGGCTTTACGACGAACAACGCGAATACTTCCGCCAACCCGAGGCCGCCGTCAAACACGCGACCCTACTGCGTCGAACGGCGGATTATTTCAACACCAAAACCGAGGCCGATCTAGCCAAGGCCTCGGAAGCCCTCGCCTCGGCTTGGCCGGTCCCGCAGGCCGAATGGGCCGCCGTGCGCGGCCGACTCGCCGAGGGCGCAAAAGCGTTGGCGGCGTACCCCGAACACGCGCTGCTCAAGAGCCCCGAGTTTCGTTCCGAGGCCGCCAAACGGCTCGAAACGGCCCTGACCCAATTGCGGGAAAAATTGAACGCCTCGGCCCCGGATGCGTTTCTGGCATTCGATCATTTTTCCGGCGGGTCCTTCTTCGACGCCTACCCGATCGACCTGGACAAGCTGAACTTTACGGCGCGCCATTTCGACGCCTTGAAAAACCGACTCGATCGATCGCCCAGTTCGGCCCTGCGCGCGTTCGCCCAAAACTATCCTCGCGACGTTTTGGGCGACGAACGCTGGCGCGAACTTGGCGGACTTTTTACCGCAAGGATTCTCAATGAAACGTCGCGCGGCGGCAAGCCCGACCTTAAAGCGACCCTGCAGGCCGTGCGCTCCGCCAAGGCGGCGGGGTTCGACGTCAAGGCCGTGCCGGGTGCGCGCATCGCCTTCGTCGAGATTACCAGCCACGCGCTGCTCAAGAGCGGCGGCGTCGAGTTCCCCGTCGAGGTCGATGTGGACTTGCCGACCGATGTCTCGCGCGCCTCGCTCGACACGGCGTTGTCCGAGACCGGGCCCTCGAAAGGCGACTATGTCGTCGCGTTCGACGTCGCGCTCGCCAAGGCCAGCCGGCGGATCACCGACACCAAAAAGACCCCTGCGCAAAAAATCGTCGGACATAAAACCGTACCCAATCCTGATTACAACATCCTGCAGAACGAATTGAACCAAGCGCAAGTCGAAATGCAAAGCGCAGCAATGCAGTCCGCTTCGACCAACGCACAATATTGTTATGGGGTTGGATGTTTCGGAAAGGCGCTGGCTCAAATAGCGAGCGCCGCTGGAGAGGCCGCCGCGAGAGAGAAAGTTCAGAAATTGATGGAACGACTGCGCACGACTCCGATGACTGTTGATCAGCCGGTTTTCGAACCCTATCAATTCGACAAGGCGACCGTCCGGGGCACCAAAACGATGACGGTTCATTACTATGTTATTGATCGCGCCCGCCGCACTTACTTCAAATCCACCTTCGACATCGTCGAGCGGCGCACCTTCGAGCCGATCTACAATGTCCACGACAACGATCCGGCCAAGGATACCCATTATGCCAGCGGCCACAGGGACGAGGACGTCAAGAGGTGGGAAGAAGAATCGGCAACCGTGCGCCTGAGCCAGCTGGTCGATCACTATCTCGCCCACAAAGGCCAGGAAAAGCCGCTGCCCGACCTGGCCGCTCTTCGCCAGGAAATGCTTGCCGACAAGAACCGCGCCCTCGCCAAGCATGAGGCTGCCCGGTTCGACGCCCGTCCGCTCAACGACACGCGCTTCGACAATGTCGTGGTCGTGTACGTTGGCGCAAAGAAGTCACTGGGCACCGGATTTTTCGTCGCGTCCGACGTGGTGCTGACCAACTGGCACGTGGTCGAGGATAAGCCGTTTGTCGAAATGAAGATGTACGACAAGCAGGAAACCTTCGGCAAGGTCATCGCCAAGGATGTGCGACTCGATTTGGCGCTGATCAAGGTCCAAAGCCGCGGCCGGCCGGTGCGGTTCTATACCGACAAAACGATCGATCTCGGTAAAACGGTGGAGGCCATCGGCCACCCCAGGGGGCTCGAGTTCAGCATTACCCGCGGCGTGGTCAGCGCCGTACGGCAACGCCCGGGGATTAATCTCTCGGGTGGCGGCGGCAAGGATGTGCTTTACATCCAAACCGACGCGCCGATCAATCCCGGCAATTCGGGCGGGCCCTTGTTCCTCGGCGACCGGGTCGTTGGAGTAAATACCTTCGGCGCCCGTAAAGACACCGCGGAAGGGCTCAACTTCGCCGTTCATTACTCGGAAGTCCTCGAATTCCTGCGCGAACATCTGCCCGGCTTCCAGGCGAAGTCCGAATAGCGAAAGGCCGATCCATGAAACGCCGACTCTTCACCATTGCCGCCATCACTTTCGCCGGCCTCGCGCTCGCCGCCTGCGGCAACGTCGTCAACCCGCCCGCGCGTTACGGCATGGTCAAGGACCCGGATACCGGTCTTCAGTTCGGCTCCGTCATCGAGAAAAACATCGTGACTGACCCGTCGTTCCATAAGAACCGACAGATCAAGGTGCGGGTGCGCAATACCTCGGGCGACGTCGCCTTCAATTTGAAGCGATTCACCGATCAAATCCGAAGCGCTTATCGCGAAACCGGCTACATCCCGACCGACGGCGACGATTTCGGCATGATGGTCGATGTCAACGTGGTCTACAGCGGCCATATTCAAAAGAACTATGCCGACGAGTTTTCCTTTCTCGGCGCCAGCGCCGGCGCGGCCGCCGGGGGGATCGCCGGTTACCGGTCGAACACGACCGCCGGCACCGCCATCGGCTTGGCCGCGGGCACCTTCGCCGGCGCAACCATCGGCAGCATCATCGGCAGCTACGTCACCGACGACACCTACATCATCATCGCGCGCGTGACCTTCGGGATCATCCGCGGCCCCCGTCCCCGCGACGGAAAGTCCATCACCTTCAGCCGCAGCATCACCGGGCACCCGGAGGACGAAGAAGAACGCGAGGAAAAAAGACAGGAGCGCGGCATACGCGATTCCGCCAGTACGCGCATCGCGGTATTCGCCGGCGGGCGCAACGTCCGGCAGTCCGAGATCGCGGAGGAAGTGCGCCAGCGGTTCGTGCGCATCATCGGCGACGTGATCTAGCTGGCGCCGCTCACTCCCCGACCGTCGCCTCGACCCGCCCGGTCTTGATCCAGGCGACGATCGCGCCCATGGCCGCCGCCTCGCGGCCCTGGTGGGAGTGGTGGTGGCCGGCGCCGCAAGGATCGCCGTCGGCCTCGCCGCCCTTGACCGTCACCAGATTGCCCTTGGCGTAGGCGCGCACCATCCCGTAGGGCGTAACCGGGCAGGCGTCATTTTCATGATGCACATGCAGCATCGGGATGTCCGCCGCCTTGCCCGGAAATTCCGACCAGAGATTGCCGAGAACCTGGAGGAGATGCCCCTTGGGGTTGGCCACGTTGATGGTCGCCGAATGGACGATGCCGGCGACCTCGCCCTTGGCGAGATTGACGTTAAGCCAGCGCGAGCTGACCGTGCCGATGCTGTGGCCGAGGATGTAGGCTTTCGCCAGGCCGTGACGTTCCTTCAAGTGCGCCAGCATCTTGCGCACGTCGTCGGCGTGCTGGCGCGACTTGCGGTAGTCGTTGAGGCAGGCGGTCGCCGGCGGGCGCGGGGTTTCGCCCCACTGGTCGGTCGGGCAATCCATCTGCGCGAGCGCGATGCCGGATTGCATCAGCACTCGATGCGCTTCGCCGTTGCGCCCGATCCAGCCGAGATTGCGCCGCTTGTCGTCCACCGAATTCGCCAGCATGTAGCCAGGATTGCCCCGGAAGAAGAGCAGTGCCGTGTCGGTCGGCCGCGCGGGCAGCGTCAGGATCGCCCTCTGGGTCACGGGCACGGCCTTGCCGCCCTCGTCGCGCGTGCGGCCGGTATCGACCGCGACGAATACCTCGGTAAACGCCGGCACCTGCGCCTGTGCCTGTGCCGGCACAGTGACAACACATAACAGCGCCGCCAACCAAATCCGCATCGTCATCGTGCCCCCCTTGCCGGCCGCGCGCCGGCGTTTCGCGAATTTACACGTTGAAACGAAACAGTATCACGTCGCCGTCCTGGACCACGTAGTCGCGCCCTTCCTGGCGCATCCTGCCCCCCTTGCCGGCCGCGCGCCGGCGTTTCGCGAATTTACACGTTGAAACGAAACAGTATCACGTCGCCGTCCTGGACCACGTAGTCGCGCCCTTCCTGGCGCATCCTGCCCGCCTGCTTGGCGCCCGCTTCGCCGCCGCAGGCGATGAAGTCGGCGTACGCAATGGTTTCGGCGGCGATGAAGCCGCGCGCGAAATCGGTGTGGATAGTCCCGGCGGCCTCGGCCGCGGTCGCGCCTTTGTGCACGGTCCAGGCGCGCACCTCCTTGGGCCCGGCGGTGAAGAAGGTGATCAGGCCGAGCAGCCGGTAGCCGGCGCGGATGACGCGCGCGAGCCCGGTTTCGGCGAGGCCCAAATCGGCGAGAAAAGCGGCGCGTTCGGCGGCGTCGGTCAGTTCGGCGACTTCCGATTCGATCCGCGCCGAAATGACGACCGCGTCGGCGCCTTGCGCCGTGGCCCAGGCTTCCGCGCGCGAAGACAGCGCGTTGCCCTCGGCGGCGCTCGCTTCCTCGACGTTGCAGACGTAGAGGACCGGCTTGGCGGTCAAAAGCTGCATCATGCGGAAGGTTTTTTTCTCGGCCTCGGGCACCTCGACCGCGCGCGCGGGCGTTCCCTGGCCGAGCGCCTTGGCGAGCCGTTCGGCCAGGTCCAACTCCGCCTTGGCCTCCTTGTCGCCGCCGCGCGCGCGCTTGGTCAGCGCCGGAATGCGTTTTTCCAGGCTGTCCAAGTCGGCGAGCATCAGTTCGGTCTCGACCGTTTCCGCGTCGCGCACCGGATCGATGCCCCCCTCGACGTGGGTGACGTTCGCGTCCGCGAAGCAGCGGAGCACGTGCAGGATCGCGTCCACTTCGCGGATGTTGGCGAGGAACTTGTTGCCGAGCCCTTCGCCCCGGGAGGCGCCCCGCACCAAACCGGCGATGTCGACGAATTCGAGCTGGGTCGGCGTGACCTTGGCGGGCTTTTCCAGGGCGGCGATGCGGTCAAGCCGCTCGTCCGGCACCGCCACCCGGCCGATGTTGGGCGCGATGGTGCAGAAAGGAAAATTGGCCGCTTCCGCCGCCTGGGTCGCGGTCAGCGCGTTGAAAAGCGTGGATTTGCCGACATTCGGCAAACCCACGATGCCGCAGTTGAAGCCCATGCTAGGAGTCCTTCGCCGGCGTTTCGTCCGTCTTCTTCGGCTTCGGCGGCTGCACGGCGGCCGCGACGCGGCTCATGAAGCCGCCATCGTCTCCCGCGAGCAGGCGGGGAAATTCGTCGGCGATCGCGGCCAGCATTTTTTCCACCCAGCCGTCGTGTTCGGCCTTGGCGAAGTCGGCGAGCACGTAGTCCGCGACCCGTTCGGGATCGCCGGGATGGCCGACCCCGATCCGCACCCGCAGGAAATCCGGCCCGAGATGATCGGCGATGCTGTCGAGCCCGTTGTGGCCGGCATTGCCGCCGCCCTTCTTGACCCGGAGCTTCCCCGGCGCGAGATCGATCTCGTCGTGCAGGACGACGATGTCCTCGACCGGGATCTTGAAGAAGCGCGCGGCTTCCGCCACCGATTGGCCCGATTCGTTCATGTAGGTCATCGGTTTCAGCAGCGCCACGCGCGCGCCGCCGATCGTCCCTTCCGCGTACTCGCCCGCGAATTTTTTGCGCCAGGGCGCGAAGCCGTGCGCGCGCGCGATCGCGTCCGCCGCCATGAAGCCGACGTTGTGGCGATTGCGCGCGTAATGCGGCCCGGGATTGCCGAGCCCGACGATGAGCCGCATTGCGCGCCCCGAATCCCCGACGCCGGGTCGGCTTTACTTCTTGCCCTTGGCCTCGGGCTTGGCCGCGCCCGCCGCCGGAGCCGCCGCCGCGCCCGCCGCCGGAGCCGCCGCCGCGCCCGCGGCCGGAGCCGCCGCCGCGCCTTCGGCCGGAACCGCCGCCGCGCCCTCGACCGCCGCCGCTTCGGTCGGCTTGACCTCTTCTTCGTAACGGGTCGGCGCCGCGATGGTCGCCACCGTGAAGTCGCGGTCCCGAATCGCCGGCCGCACGCCCTCGGGCAGCTTGATGTGGCTGATGTGGACGCTGTCACCGATCTTGAGGCCGTCGAGATCGACGGTCAGGACCTCGGGGATCTTATCGGCCTTGCACACCAGCTCGACGTCGTGGCGGACGACGTTAAGCACGCCGCCGACCTTGAGGCCCGGCGATTTGCCCTCGTTGATGAACTCGACCCTGACCTCGACGCGCAGTTCCGCGTTGGGCCCGAAGCGCATGAAGTCGACGTGCAGCGGCCGGTCGCTGACCGGATCGACCTGCACGTCGCGCGCCAGCGCCCGCATCGATTCGCCGTCGAGCTTGAGTTCGAACACGCGCGAGCGAAAACCGGGGCGGCCCAATTCGCGGGCCACGTCGCGCGGGTCGAGGGAAATGTTGAACGGGGGCTTGTTGTCGCCGTAGACGACCGCGGGAACCCGTCCCGCGCGACGCACGGCCCGGGGGGCCCCCTTACCTGCCCGTTCCCGCCGCTCGGCGGGCATTTGCACGACCTGAACCATCTTCCATGCTCCTTCAGCTTTCAGGTTTGGTTCCCCGCGGCCTCCAGGGGTGCCGCCGGGGTCTCAAGTCCGCCGGTTCTCAATCGAACAGGCTGGATACGGACGATTCCTCGCTGATGCGCCGGATCGCCTCCGCGATCAAAGGCGCGATCGACAGCTGCTCGATGTTGTTGGAGACGCGCACGGCCTCGGTCGCCTGAATGCTGTCGGTGATGATCATTTTTTCGAGCGGCGACGAGGTCACCCGCGCGACCGCGCCGCCGGACAGCACACCGTGGGTGACGTACGCCGAAACCGAGGTCGCGCCGGCATCCTTGAGCGCGGCGGCCGCGTTGCACAGCGTGCCGGCCGAATCGACGATGTCGTCGACCAGCAGGCAGCGCCGGCCCTTGACGTCGCCGATGATGTTCATCACTTCGGACACGCTGGCGCGCTCGCGGCGCTTGTCGATGATGGCGAGATCGGCGTTGAACCGCTTGGCCAGCCCGCGCGCGCGCACGACGCCGCCCACGTCGGGCGAGACGAACATCAGGTCCTCGCCGTTGAAGCGCGACTGGATGTCCTTCACGAACACCGGCGCGGCGTAGAGATTGTCGACGGGAATATCGAAGAAACCCTGAATCTGGCCGGCGTGCAGATCCACGGTCAGCACCCGGTCGGCACCGGCCCGCGTGATGATGTTGGCGACGAGCTTGGCCGAAATCGGCGTGCGCGGTCCCGATTTGCGGTCCTGGCGCGCGTAGCCGAAATAGGGGATCACGGCGGTGACGCGGCGCGCCGACCCGCGCTTCAGGGCGTCGACCGCGACCAGCAATTCCATCAGGTTGTCGTTGGCGGGGTACGATGTCGACTGCACCAGGAACACGTCCTCGCCGCGGACGTTTTCGTGGATTTCCACGAACACCTCGAGATCGGGAAAACGGCGGATGGTCGCCTTGGTCATCGGCAGGTGCAAATAGGCGGCGATGGCCTCGGCCAACGGCCGATTGCTGTTGCCCGCGAGGATTTTCATGACCGAACCCGACTCGTTCCCCCGCGCGCCGCGCGGGGTTACCCGATGAACGGGACAACCGCTTGTCCCAAAAGGAAAATTCCCGGCCGCAACGAACCCTGTCGCGGCCGAGAGCGGCGGAATGTAACAAGCGTGCTCCGCCCTGTAAACGCCCGGAATGACGACGCGCTTCCGGTTTTTCACGCAACCCGCGGTTAGAAATAATCCTTATTTTGCAATACCCTGGTTCCCTATAGACTTTCGGGAGCACGCCCTTGCCGGCAGCGGGGGGGCGGGAAGGCGGACGGCGCCAGGAGATGGCGGTCGCCGCGCCGACGGGAAGACTAATGTGGGGTCATTGAGCAAGGTGGCGAAGTCTTCCCCGATCCGCGCGCCGTTCGTCCACACCCTGCGGGCGCGCGTTCTGCTGATCGTCGCGGTCGCAATCGTGCCGATGGCCGTGTGGGCGACCCTCGCCGCCGCGATCAGCCAGCGCGATGCGATCGCCCGCGCCGAGAAGGAGCTTCTCGCCACCGCCCGCGTCCTCGCCGCCCGTCACGAAAGCATCGTCAACGAAACCCGCGCGCTGCTGCGCGCGCTCGGCCACGCCGGCCCGGTCGCCTCGGGCGACGCGCGGGCGTGCAGTAAATTGCTTCGCGAGACCGTCGAGCAGGCGCCCATGCTCGAAAACATGGTCGTCACGGCGCCCAACGGGCAGGTCTGGTGCAGCGGCCTGCCGTTGCCGGCTTATCCGATCAATCTCGCCGACCGGGCCTGGTTCGAACAGGCGATCAAGACCGGCACCTTCGTCGTCGGCGATTACCAGGTCGCGCGCATCTCGGGCAACGTGATAGTCGTGCACGCTTATCCCTACGTCGGTCCGAGCGGCATCGTCGATTGGGTCATATCCGGCGCCCTCGATCTCAATTGGGCCCACCAGCAGGCCGCGCTGGCCGGCTTGCAGCCGGACACACAACTGTTTCTCCTCGATTCGCGCGGCGTGATCCTCGTCGATTACCCGCGAGGGGAGCGCGTCGGACAGTCCGTACTCGATACCGGGCTCGAGCCGGTTCTGGCCGCGAGGGCCGCCTCCGTTTTTCGGAGCAAAAATCTGGGGGATGGTACTTTCCTTTTCGCGTCCATTCCGCTGTTCGTTCAGAATCGGGCCATTTCCCATGTCGTGGTCGGAACCCCGATCGAGTCGGTGCTGGCATCCTCCCGGGCGGAACTGTACCGCACCTTGACGACGATCGCCGTTCTCGGCTTCATTGCCGCCGCGTTCGCCATCGGGCTGGCCGACCGCTTGCTGACGCGGCGCACCGACCGGCTGATCGCCGCCGCCACGCGCCTGGAGTTCGGCGATTTGGCCGCGCGCACCGGATTGTCCGAATCGCCCGACGAGATCGGACGGCTGGCCCGCGCCTTCGACCGGATGGCCGCGGCGCTCGAGCATTCCAGCCAGGAACAGAGAAAGGAGGAGGAACGCTGGCGGGACCTGGCCGACGCGACGCTCGATGGCGTCCTCGTCCACGACGGCGAGACCATCTTGGACGTCAATCGGCGGCTTGCGGAAATTTTCGGCTACGAGCCGGGCGAACTGCGCGGCGCCGCGCTGTCGCGCCTGGCGCCCGACGACCATGCCGCGATGCTGGCGGCTTACGCCCGCAACCAGGGTACGAATCTCGTCCGCCTCGCCGGCCGGCGCAAGGACGGCGCGGCGATACCGATCGAAATGTCCGGCGGGCAGGCCTATTACGCCGGCGCGGCCAGGAACGTTCTCTCGATCCGCGATGTCAGCCGCGAAGCGGCGCTCCGCTCGCGCGTGCAGTGGCTGTCGCAGCTCGCCGAGCAAAGCCCGTCCTCGGTCATGATCACCAACACCGACGGCGTCATCGAGTACGTCAACGCGCGCTTTTCCGAGACCTCCTTGTATCCGCCGGAAGAAGCCATCGGCAAAAGATCCAATCTCCTCAACTCGGGGCTCAACCCGCCCGAGGTGTTCGAGAGCCTCTGGCGCACCATCACGGCGGGCAACGTTTGGCGCGGCGAGATTCTCAATCGGCGCAAGGACGGATCGCTGTACTGGGAATACGAGATCATCTCGCCGATCCGCGACGACGGCGGGCGTATCACCCATTACGCCGCCATGAAGGAAGACGTCACGCTGCGCAAGGAATACGAAGAAAGGCTCCTGCGCCAGGCCCACTTCGACGAATTGACCGGCTTGCCCAACCGGCTGCTCGCCCGCGACCGCCTGAACGGAGCGCTCGCGCGGGCCGGGCGCGACGATACCAAGGTGGCCGTGATCATGGTCGATCTCGACGGCTTCAAGAAGATCAACGACACCCTCGGCCACGCCGTGGGCGATTCGCTGCTCAACGTCATCGCGACACGGCTCAAAGGGGGCCTGCGCGAGGCCGACTCGGTCGCCCGGCTCGGCGGCGACGAGTTTTTGGTCGTTCTGCCCGACCTCAAACAGGACCTGTCGGCGGACATCGCGGGGCGCAAGATTCTCTTCGCCTGCGCCCAACCGGCCACCATCGGCACGCACGAATTGTTCGTGTCCGCGAGTCTCGGCATCGCGCTTTACCCCGACGACGGCGACAGCCCGGACATCTTGATCAGGAACGCCGAAACCGCCATGTACGAGGCCAAGCGCGCGGGTAAGAACCGCATGATGCCGTTCCGCAGGGAAGCGGGCTTGCGCATCGTGCGCCACGTCGCCCTGGAGACCGGCCTGCGCCGGGCCCTGGACAGCAACGAGCTGTCGCTCGTCTATCAGCCGATCATGGATCTCGCCACCGGAGCGGTGGCGGGCGCGGAAGCGCTGCTGCGCTGGAAAAACCCGGAATTGGGCGATGTCAGCCCGGCCGAATTCATCCCGATCGCCGAGGAAGCCGATCTCATCCAGAACATCGGCGACTGGGTCCTCAAGGAAAGCTGCCGCGCCGCCGCCGAGCTCCGGCGCCGCAACGGCCGCCCGCTGTTCATGTCGATCAACCTGTCGGCGCGCCAGATGGACCGCCGCATCGTGGACCAGATCGCCGAGGCCCTCGACACCCATTCCCTTCCCCCGGATTTTCTCAAGGTGGAAGTCACCGAAACCCTTCTCATGCGCGACGTGCCTCTGACGCTGGAAATCATGGAATCGATGCGCAATCTCGGCGTTGGCCTGTCGCTCGACGATTTCGGCACCGGGTATTCGTCGCTGAGCTACATCAAGAAATCCCCGTTCAGCATGCTCAAGATCGACCAAATCTTCATCCGCGGCGTCCTGCTCGATGCCCGCGACCGTCGCCTGTTTTCCGCGATCGTGGCCATGGCGCGGTCGCTCGGGCTCGACATCGCCGTCGAAGGGATCGAAACGCCCGAGCATTTGTGGCTGGCGCGCGGCGAACGGTGTTCCTACGCCCAAGGATACCTGTTCAGCCCGCCCATGCCGTTCGGTTCGTTCGTCGAATTTCTCGACCGGAAAACCGTGATCAGTTCGTGAGAGCGAAAGCCGACGGTGTCATCTGGGCGGCGGCAACGCGCGCCCCGGCACCTGCGGCAACGGCGGCGTCGGCGGCACGACCGCTTGCGCCCGCCGGGTCGACGGCCGGCCGAACAATTCTTCGACCCCGTCGGCGGCGGCGTTGGCGACCATAACCGCCACCTGCCCCCAAGCGCCGTTGAGGCTGCCGGCGGGGATCGTGTTTTCCTGGATGGCGCGGCCGACCTGGCCGCCGCTCACGGTGGT